>Ga0066189_10000032_pt1 | contig 34504 bp, 30 predicted proteins | sample WorMetilPIANOSA1_FD_59454 | JGI IMG/M metagenome (GOLD analysis project Ga0066189, IMG submission 59454) | Marine gutless worms symbiont microbial communities from Max Planck institute for Marine Microbiology, Germany - Olavius ilvae PIANOSA.1... | ecosystem: Host-associated > Annelida >...
GGTTTCTGCCGCCCATCCCGTTACGCTGAGCGTCAGCTTTCGGGAATACTTTGTGTAAGCGGGGATCTCGTAAGGAGTGCTACGTGACAAGATTCGGTTGCACGGGAATGACTTAGTTCAGGTTATCCCCGCTTCCCCGGGGGCGGCTGCTCAATTTTATGTCGTCTAGCGGCTTGATCGCGGTATGACAGCAATGCGGCGCCGGTCACTTGACTAACTAGACCTCGCGACGGGATTGCATCTCGGTTAGACTGGGCCGGTTCAAGCGCCATTACTAACGCCATGCAAGCGATCGAAAACACTGATTTAATCCTCGTGGTTGCCGGGCTGGCCGGCCTGTTGCTGGTCGGACTTCTGTACAGTTTACGTCAGTACCAGAATGCCAACCGTGAGTTGCAAAGCCGGCTCGAGTCGACCCGACAGCAGGAGCACTCGTTACGCGAAAGCCTGCACGAAGCCGAAAAAAACACCCAGCAGAAACAACTGCTGCTCGATAAGGAACGCGAACTGGGCGCGCAGAAAATCGAGCAGTTCGAACAAAACCGCCGCCAGCTCAAGATCGAATTCGAAAACCTGGCGAACAAGATTCTTGAGGATAAGGCCCGCGCCTTCGACAAGACCAACAAGGATTCCCTCGAAGCACTGTTAAAACCGTTCCGCGAACAGGTCGAAGGTTTCCAGAAACGCGTCAACGACGTGCATAGCGAATCGGTCAAGGGTAATGCCGCGCTCGAGAGCGAAATCAAGAAAGTTCTCGAGGTCGGCCTGAAAATGGGTAGCGACGCGCAAAACCTGACCGAGGCGCTCAAGGGCGACTCGCAGAGACGCGGCAGCTGGGGCGAGACCCAACTTGAAAAAACCCTGCAGTTGAGCGGCCTGATCGAATTCGATCATTACGAAAAGCAGACTTCGATGCAGGACGCCGAGGGCAAGCGCAAGCAAACCGACTTTCTGATCAAGTTGCCGGACGACAAGCATATCGTCATCGACAGCAAGGTTTCGCTGGCGGCATATGACCGCCTGGTCGCGGCCGATAGCGACGAACAGCTCGAGCTCGCCTTAGGCGAACATGTAAAAGCGGTGAAGCGCCATATCGAAGATCTCGCCAGCAAGGATTACACCAATCTCGCCGGCATCCGCAGTCCCAGCTTCGTGCTCATGTTTATGCCCATCGAGCCGGCCTTTATCGAGGCGTTGAAGTACGAAAAAGACCTCTTCGCTTTTGGTTACGAGCGCGGCATCGTGCTGGTATCGCATACCACGCTGATCCCGATTCTAACTACCGTCGCGAATCTCTGGTCGATGGAGCGCAGCACGAGCGAAGCTCGCGAACTCGGTGACAAGGCGGGCGATATTTACAACCAGGTGCGCAAGGTCGCCGAGCGCCTGGCTAAAATTGGTGGTAGCCTGGCTGCTGCGACCAATCACTATAACGACACGGTCAGGGCGCTGAGCGGTCGGCAGGGCTTGCGCGGCAAGGTCGAACGCTTTGCCGAAATGTCGAGTAAAGTGACCCAAGCGATCCCTGAAATCGAACCGATGCACAATGATTTTCAAAGTGAAAGTCTCGAGCTGCTGGCTGAACCCATCGAGTCCGAAAGCGAGCCGGTCGAACTGGGCAACGAGAGTCTGCCCGATAACTTGAAAAAACACTGAAAAAACCCTATTTAACAGGGGTTTCCGGCGATTATTTATCCTGTGAAGTATCTCGACTACTATCAAATTCTGGGCGTCTCCCGCGACGCTGACAAAAGCGACATCAAGAAGGCGTATCGCAAGCTTGCGCGCAAGTATCATCCCGATGTAAACCAGGCGGCGAATGCGGAAGAAAAGTTCAAGGAGGTAAACGAAGCCTACGAAGTGCTCAAGGATGCAGACAAGCGTCAGGCCTACGACCGCTTTGGTGCTGACTGGAAGCATGGACAACAATTCGATGATGCTGGTTTTGGCGGTGGTTTCCAGGGCGGCAATTACCACGGCGGTGGCTTCAGCGGCGGTGATTTCAGTGATTTTTTCGAATCTATTTTTGGTGGCGCACAGCAACAGCAGCGTGCGGGTGGTTCGCCGTTTCACCAGGGTCGGCAGCAGCCGCGGCGCGGCGCGGACCAGCAACTGAAGCTCGATATCAGTCTCGAGGAAGCTTTCAACGGGGGCAGTAAAACAATTCAGTTTGCTAAATCCGCGGATTCGAGCGAAATGAAAAAACTCAAGATCACTATCCCCAGGGGGGTTAGCAGCGGACAGAAAATTCGCCTCGCGAAACAGGGGCAGGCATCGCCCTACGGTGGCGAGGCCGGTGATTTGTATCTGGAGATGAATATCCTGCCGCATCGCCTGTTTCGACTCGAGGGGCGTGATGTGATCCTGCGCTTGCCATTGACTCCCTGGGAAGCCGCCGAGGGTGCCAATTTGAAAGTACCCACCCTGTCCGGATCGGTGGAACTCAAGATCAAGCCGGGGATGCAATCCGGTCAAAAAATGCGCCTGAAAGGCAAAGGTATGCCCGGGCCGGAGGTTGGCGACCAGTTTGTTGAAATCATGATTCAGACGCCACCAGCCGATAACAAGAAGGCGAAGCAGTTTTACCAGGATATAAAAGCCCAGTTCGACTTCAATCCACGCCCGTTTTAAGCTCGACAAAATGAAGATTCTGTTACCGGGTTTGCTGCTACTGGTGTTTTTCTCACCGCTGCAGGCCGCCTTGCCTGTCGCGGTGGACGGCCAGAAACTGCCGAGCCTGGCGCCGATGCTGGAACGTGCCATGCCCGCGGTGGTTAATATTGCAACGCGTGGCAAATCGCGTCGCCGCGTCGAACTGCCCCTGCCGCGTGATCCTCTGTTCAGGCGCTTTTTCGACGTGCCCAGCGTCGAGCGCGTGCTGGAAACCTCAAGCCTGGGGTCGGGGGTAATCGTCGATGCCGAAAATGGACTTATCCTGACCAATTTCCATGTGATCAAGGATGCCTATCAAATCAACGTGACGCTCACCGACGGGCGTGAATTAAGCGCCGATATAATCGGCCGCGATGCGGACACGGATATCGCGGTGATCCAGGTTGCCGGAGAAAATCTTACCCAGATCCCGATGGCCGATTCGAACGCGTTGCGTGTCGGTGATTTCGTGGTCGCGATCGGCAATCCGTTCGGCCTGGGGCAGACCGTAACTTCGGGTATCGTTTCCGCGCTGGGGCGCTCCGGTCTCGGCATTGAATCGATCGAGGATTTTATCCAGACCGATGCGTCGATCAACCTGGGTAATTCGGGTGGTGCGCTGGTGAATTTGCGCGGTGAACTGGTTGGAATCAATACCGCTATTTTCGGTGCCGGTAACCAGGGGGGCAGCATTGGTATCGGTTTCGCGATACCGATTAACATGGCGCATGACATCATGCGCCAGTTGATCGATTATGGTGAAGTCAAACGCGGCCGGCTTGGCGCCCAGGGCCAGGATTTGACTCCGCCGCTCGCGCAGGCCCTTGGTATCGAACGCAGTAACGGCTTTATCGTAACCCAGATAGAAACCGGTTCACCGGCAGACAGGGCCGGCATTATGGTTGGTGATGTGATTGTCGCGGCAAACGATAAACCGATCCGCTCATCGCGCGACATGCATAAACTGGTCGGATTGCAGCGCCTCGGGCAAACCATCGAGCTGGTCCTGTTCCGCAAGGGTACCGAGGTGACTTTGCCGGTGAAAATACAACCGATTGAAATCAATAAACTCAGCGGTGCATCGATTCATCCAACGCTTGACGGCGCCACCATCGGTGAAATACGCGAGCAACATCTGCAACGCGGACGCGTCGATTATCTCGAGGTGATGAAGGTTGAGCCTGGTTCCAGTGCGCAGGAGGCCGGTTTCAGGGCGGGTGACATTATTTACTCGATCAACAAACAGTTAACACGCAGCTTCGATGATGTTTTTGCGCTGAAGGAGGCTAACGGCAAAGGTATGATCATGAATATTCAACGCGGTAATCGCGAGCTATATATCCTGCTAAAGTGATAGAATTTCCGGCATGAGTAAATTAACCCATTTCAACCAGGCCGGTGAAGCCCATATGGTGGATATCGCCGGCAAGGCATCGAGTGCGCGCCGGGCGATTGCCGCCGGCCGGATCACGATGCAGGCCGAAACCCTGAAGCTGATCGAGCAGGGCGGGCACAAGAAAGGCGATGTGCTCGGCGTAGCGCGTATTTCCGGCATTATGGCTACCAAGCGCACAGCTGACCTGGTGCCGATGTGTCATCCGCTGGCCCTGACGCATGTGGCGGTCGAATTCGAGGTGGATGCCGCCACTAACGCGATCGACTGCACCGTGACCGCGGAAACCACGGGTCAGACCGGGGTTGAAATGGAGGCGCTCACGGGAGTGCAGGTTAGCCTGCTGACGATTTACGACATGTGCAAGGCGGTCGATCGTGGCATGGTGATCAGTGACGTACGTCTGCTCGAAAAATCCGGTGGCAAATCCGGTCACTGGAAACGCGGCTGACCCTACAACGGTACTGTAAACACTCGGATTCCCGCTTGCGCGGGAATGACACAGTTTAGGGTATCCCGGTTTCTCTCCGTCACCCCCGCCACTTTCCGTCATCCCCGCCGCTCTCCGTCATCCCCGCGAAAGCGGCGGTCCGACGTCTCGGGATCTCACAACGCTACCATTATCCCGGGATTCCCGCTTTCGCGGGAATGACACAAAAGGGGGGTATCCGGGCCTACTTGCAGTCATCCCCCTATTTCTTCAGTCATCCCCGCGCACGCGGGGATCTCACAATGATTCAACTTAGCACAGGATCTCTTCATACCTGTCCTTCCAGGTTGGATTGACGGACTCAATCAGCTCGATCTTCCAGTCCCGATTCCACTTTTTTATCTGCTTCTCCCTGGTGATTGCGGCGTATATTTCGTCGTGTAATTCGTACCAAACCAGTCGCTCGGTATTGTACTTGCTGGAAAACCCCTTGATTTTCCTGTGTTTATGCTGCCAGAGGCGATGGGGCAGATTTGACGTAACTCCGGTGTACAGGACACCGCGAGGTTTGTTCGTGAGAATATAAACACAGGGGTAAAACTGTTCCATTTCTTCGTCCTTGAAGATTCAGCGGGTGAAATATTAACATGGAATCATTACGAGATCCCGAGACGTCAACCCAGCGACGCTGGGGGGCGCTTGTGCGGAGAGACCCACATTTATGTCATTCCCGCGTAGGCGGGAATCTCGGGATCATAGCACCGTTATGAGATCCCGAGACGTCGGACCGCCGCTTTCGCGGGGAAGACTGGGATAATCCGGGATGACAGGGATAAACCGGGACGACTGGGATGCCGCCACTTGCGCGGGACTAATTAAAATAGAATGTCTTGCAAGTATAATGACCAGAAAATAGCGAACTAACAGGCTAACCCTGGGACAGCAGGCTGCGCAGATCGATAACCGCGGCGTTCGCGCGTGAAATATAGGAAGCCATAACCAGCGAATGATTGGCAAACAGGCCAAAACCACTGCCATTTAAAATAACCGGGCTCCACACCGCCTCCTGGGTTGCCTCGAGTTCGCGGATGATCTGACGCAGGCTGATCAACGCATTCTTCTTTTGCAGCACCGATTCAAAATCGATTTCCACTGCCTTGAGCAAATGTGTCAGCGCCCAGGCAGCACCGCGGGCTTCGTAGAATACATCGTCGATTTCAGTCCACGGCGTCTTGACCTCCACCTGGCTACTGGTCTGGGTCGATTGTTGCGCTTCAGCGTCACCGGCCAGATCGGTATTGAGCCGCACCTGTCCGACACTCGCGCTCAGCCGTTGCGACAGGCTGCCGAGTCTCTTTTCTACCTGCCCGAGCCATTCCTGCAGGTTATCCGCGCGCGCGTAAAACTGTGCGTCAGGATTACCGGGGTTCTGCAGGCGTGCGAGATAACGGTACAGCGCATCGATACCTTCCTGGTAGACATTTTCCGTTGCCGGTAAAAACCAGGACTCGTTGTCGAAATGAAACTTGGGCTCGGCGATGATCAAGTCCTCATCTTCGGTCGACTGTGATTGTGAACGACTCAAGTCGCTGCGCATCGCGCGAGACGCGTCGCGTACCTGCACCAGCACGCCGAACTCCCAGTTGGGGATGTTATCCAGCCAGATCGACGGTGGCATGATGTCGTTGCTGAGATAGCCGCCTCGTTTGTTGAGTAGCGTCTCCATCAGGGCAATCATCACACTGGTGCTATAGCTGCCTGTTGTCAGTCGTGATTCGGTAGCCGGCGCGTGCTCGATCGCGGCCTCGGCAACGTCAAAGGCATCGGGTTCGGCGCTCCAGTACCAGCCAACCAACAGCATTAGCAGCACAAGCAGCCCAATCGGCAAGCCCAACCATCCAAGGTTACTCGTATCGGCGGAACGCTGATTGCCTAATGCCCTGGCGCGGTCAGCCCAGTCACCCAGTTTATCTCTCATGATCTTGTATCAATATCCATTTCATGCCACATTGCCGTCATTATTTCAGATCAAAGCTAAGGTATAAAGCTACTCAGTTACTATGAAGAAAATCATTCGCTATCTTGTTATCGGTCTGGGCGCTGCGATTGCCTTCCTGATTGCCATTGTTGCCATATTTATCGCGGTGTTCGACGCCAACGCCTATAAGCAGGACATGACTGATCTGGTGCGCGAAGCCACCGGCCGCGAGTTGCAGTTTCACGGTGATGTCGACCTGACCATTTTTCCCGCGCTCGGCATGAAACTCGGCGCGATGAGCTTTTCCAACGCCGCTGGCTTCGGTGAATTGCCGATGATCAAGGTCAAGCAGGCAAGCATCAGCGTCGATGTCGCGTCATTGATAAGTTTTGCCCCCGAGGTCGACAAGCTGGTGTTGCGTGATCTCGAGATCAACCTGATCAAGAACAAGGCCGGGGTCAATAACTGGGACGACCTGGTCAGTAAATCCGCGCCGGCAACGGCAGATGCGGCTGCCGGGGCAGAATCGGCTTCCTCACCGCCGACCGAGATCAAGGGCGCGTTTGGCGGACTCGACCTGCAGAACATAAAACTGCTCTGGCTCGACGAACAGGCCGGTACCGAGTTTCGCATCATCGACCTCGATGTCAGCACGGGACGTGTCGTGCCCAACAAAGCTTTTCCGATGACGCTGCACCTTGATGCCAGCGCCAGCGGTGAGCTTGATATCATTTTCGATCTCGAGGCAAATGTCGAGTACCTGATCAAGCAGCAAAGATTAACCCTCGACAGCATGGCTCTGTCACTAAACGAGTTTCAGGTCGATGGCCAGGTACAGGTCAGCAATTTTGCCAAACCTGCGTTGAGGTTTGATCTCGCGACGGAGAATATCGATGTCGACGCACTGCTCGACACCCCGGCGGCGGGCGATACCGCAGCAGCGCCTGCGGCAACAGAATCCACGTCTACCGCAGCTGGCGGCAGCAGTGAAGATGTGCAAATCGAGTTACCCATGCAGGTGCTGCGCGACCTCGATATCGACGGTAGTTTCAAGATCGGCCAAATGAAAGTGCAGAATCTTCGCATGAATGATGTCGATACGAAATTAACCGCGAAAAATGGCAAGGTTTCACTCAAACCGGTCACGTTGAACACTTATGACGGTACGGTTGAAGCCGCGGTTGTGATCGACGTCAACGCGGACAAGCCGAAGTACGGTGTCAGCAAAACGATCCAGGGAGTCCAGGTCGGCGACTTGCTTAAGGATTATTCCGGCAAGGCTGCGATAAGCGGATTGCTCAATGCAAAAGCCAACCTGACCACCAGGGGTGAGTGGCTGAGCAAGCTGAAACAAAACAGTAACGGTACGATGCAGCTCGAGTTTCTCGATGGTGCGATAAACGGTTTCAACCTGCGCCAGTCGATCGACACCGCCAAGGCCAAATTCAGCGGCAAGGATGCACCATCTGATGAAACGCTGAAAACCGATTTCTCGTCGCTGACCATCAGTGGCGTCATCCGTAACGGAGTATTCTCGAGTGACGATCTTGATCTGCAGGCGCCGTTGTTGCGGGTTGGTGGTGAAGGCAGTGCGAATTTGAACAGTGAAATGGTCGATTACCTGGTCAACGCCAAGCTGGTCGGCACGATTGAGGGGCAACAGGGTAAATCCGGTGATCAGCTCGCCGGGCTCGAAATCCCCGTACGCATCAAGAGTCCCTTCGACAATCCGGAAATCGATGTGCAGCTCGAGGAAATGCTGAAGGCTAAAGTCGACGCGGAAAAGGAGAAACTCAAGGCTGAAATCGCGAAACAAAAAGCCGAGCTCGAAGCGAAGCTGAAGGCGGAAAAGAAAGCGCTGGCAGAGTCTAAAGAGCGCGAGCTGAAAAAGAAGCTGGAGGTTGAGAAGGCGAAAGCGAAGGACAAGCTGAAAAGCCTGTTCGACTGAATGGATGCTGATGCCGCCGGCTTCGCCAACCGGGTACTGACCTGGTACCGGCGCTACGGCCGGCGCGACCTGCCCTGGCAGCACAAGGATGCCTACCGCGTCTGGCTCTCCGAAATCATGCTGCAGCAAACCCAGGTCAGCACGGTCATTCCCTACTACCAGAGCTTTCTCCAGCGCTTTGCGGATATCAAACAACTCGCCGATGCCAGCATCGATGAGGTGCTGCAACACTGGCAGGGGCTTGGTTACTACGCCCGCGCCCGCAACCTGCACAAGGCTGCGCGGATCATCCGCGACCAGTACCAGGGAAGATTCCCGCAAACCTTCGCCGAGGTCGAGGCATTGCCTGGAATCGGGCGCTCAACCGCAGGCGCTATTTTAAGTTTTGCCTATGGCCAGCACTGGCCGATTCTCGATGGTAACGTCAAGCGCGTGCTGGCTCGCTGCTTCCGTGTGCCGGGTTGGTATGGGCAAAGCGACACCATGAAACAACTCTGGTACCTGGCCGAGTCGGTGACTCCGGCCGAGAATACTGCCGAGTTCAACCAGGCGATGATGGACATCGGCGCGATGCTGTGCCTGAAATCGAAGCCGAAGTGCGAAGCCTGCCCGCTAAAAAAACTATGTGGGAGTTACCTTCATCACAGCCAGGCCGAATTTCCGCACAAGAAACCGGCCAGGATAAAGCCGCACAAGAGCACGCTGATGTTGTTGCATCGTTACGAGGGCCAGATATTGCTCTGGCGACGCCCGCCAAGCGGGATCTGGGGAGGGCTGTGGTCGCTGCCAGAGGTAGACGGCGTAACGGCAGTCGAACTCTGGCAGCAAAGTTTCCTGTCGATGACACAGACGCCGAAACTGGTGCAGGAGCAGGTCATTCGTCATCAGTTCACCCATTACAGCCTCGATATTTCGTTGGCGATTATCGAGATGGAACAGCTGCCGGAGCAGGTTTTCGATAGCGACAACTATGTCTGGGTCGATATTGATGCACTCGCGGATCATGGTCTGCCAACCCCGGTGCGTAAACTGCTGTCATCGCTGGAGTAGGGGCGCTCCTTTTTTCATTATCCCGCGACCCGCTACTATGTCGTCCTGCCGCCCGCAATTATGTCATCCTCGCGATTTCTCAGGTTATCCTCTCTACCTCTTAAGTCATCCCCGCATATTATTCAGTCATTCCCGCGCAAGCGGCCCCCCAGCGCACGCTGGGTTGACGTATCGGAATCTCACAACGACGCCGCCACGACAAGATCCCCGCCTGGGCGGGGATGACGTAAATAAAACTGAGGGATGACCGAGAGAAGTGGGTATGTCCTAAATTGTGTCATCCTCGCGAAAGCGGGGATCTTTTGACAATGCCACTCCGACGAGATCCCCGCTTTCTCGGGGATGACGGAGTAAAGCCGAGGGGATGACGCGAGGGGCTAACGCCTACTCGGTTTTGGCGAGCAGGCCGGCTTCGCGTTCGAATTTTTTCACCAGGATGCCTTCGTCCCCGCAACAGCTGGCGGCACACTTGTTGACCCCGTCTAGCGCAGCGGGATCAAGCTCCAGCCACGCCGACACCGGCGCATTCTCGGTCGCACAGTCGCAGGATATATCGGTATGCGCGTAGACGTTTTGCAGTCCCACATCACGCCCGGCCGCGGCCGCGGTATCGATGATCGCGTTATCGGTTGCCGGTAAATGCGAAAGCTTGTAGGCGGGAAAGAATCTGGTTACATGCCAGGGACTGTCCGCGCCCAGGTTGTCGTGAATCCACTGAGCGATGCCCTTCAGTTCATCGAGGTTATCGTTTTTGGTCGGGATCACGTTGGTGCGGGTCTCGACGTGAATGCCGAGCTCGGCGGCTTTTTTGATCGATGCCAGCACCTGTTCTACCGTACCCACCGGACAGATGTCGCTGTAAAACCCGGCCGACAGGCTTTTAATGTCCGAACACAACACGTCGATGTGCGGCGCCATCACCTCGAGCGCATCGTCGGTGACGAAACTGTTGGATACGTAGACCGTGAACAGTCCGGCGTCGTGCGCGAGGCGAGACACGTCGAGCACATACTCTAACCATACCGCGGGTTCCGAATAAGTGAAGGCAATGCCGTCAACCTGGTGCTTTAACGCGGTCTCAACGATTTGTGCAGGGGTGGCAAATGCGTCGCTGGACTGTCCGCGCGCGAGCTTGTCGAGTGCTTCGACGCCCCAGGAGATTTCCAGGTTGTGGCAACCCTTGCAGCGAAAGTTGCAGCCATAGCTGCCGATCGACATCACGCGGCTGTCGGGACGGTAGTGATACACGGGCTTGTTGCGAATCGACTCGACCTCGATCGCCGAAATGATACCGTAGGAAAGGTTATACAGCTTACCATTGCGATTGACATGCGCCTGGCAGAAGCCGCGCTGGCCATGGCGCAGTCGACAGCGCCACAGGCACAGGTTACAGACCACGTCACCGTTTTCGAGCGGCTGCTGTAACAGGGTTTCTACCAGCTGGTAATTTTCGGGCACGGGTGCGTTGAATCGCGACTGTACGAATAACCAGTGTAACCGCAAAGGCCTGCAATTCAAGCCTGCGATAACAGGGGTTATTTTTTACGCAGGTATTCCTTCGCGAACTGGTCGGCGGGTAAGGGATCGGATACGTACATACCCTGTATCCTGTTACAACCTACCTCTCGACATAACGATTCGTGCCACTCGGTTTCGACGCCCTCGGCGACAATGTCGAGCCCGAAGCCATGACCGACCAGGGCAATTGCCTGCATGATCACCAGGTCATCCTTGTTGCTCGGTGCTTCGTGCACGAAGCTGTGGTCGATCTTGATGCCGGATAAAGGCAGTTGCCTGAGATAATTCAGCGATGAAAAACCGGTGCCGAAATCGTCGATCGAAATGTGCACACCGGCGTTATGCAGCACAGACAGGGCCTTGATCACCTGATCGGTCGAGTTGAGCATTATGTTCTCGGTAATTTCGATGCCGATCTGGCCGGGTTTCAGGTTATAGCGTTGCAGTATAGGCAGATACTTATACAGTATGCCGCGGTCGACGAAATCCTTGCCCGAAAGATTGATATCGACGCGAGCGGTATCGTATCCCTGGTTTTGCCAGTCGCAAAGAATGCGGCAGGTTTCGTTGAGTACCCAATTGCTGATTTCGATGATCTGCCCGGTTCTTTCGGCAATCCTGATAAAGTCAGCTGGATTGATATTTTCACCATCCTCCTGCGGCCAGCGGATCAGCGCCTCGCAAGACTCGACCGCACCGGTGTCAAGATCGACCTGGGGTTGAAAATGAAGCCGCAGACGATTCTGCTCGAGGGCTTCGCGCAGGTTGGTTTCAACCCATTACGAGTACTGTAGCTCGAGGTTCATTTCGGAGTTGAAGAACTGGTAGCAATTGCGTCCCTCGGCCTTGGCGCGGTACATCGCATGGTCGGCATTCTTCAGCAGATCCGAGGGATCGTTGCCATCTTGCGGAAAAATGCTGATACCGACGCTGGTGGTGACCTGCACCGAGGCACCGGGTAACTCGAACGGTGACTTGAAGCCGGCAATGATTTTTTCAACCACCGGGATCACGTCCGAGCGCTCGCTCAGGTTGGACATGATCATGACGAACTCATCACCGCCGAAGCGGGCCAGCAGGTCGTAATTCCGGGTAACTTCCGCTATGCGCAAGGCAACCTGTTTGAGCAATAAATCCCCGGTTTCATGCCCGTGAATGTCGTTGACGTCCTTGAAATTGTCGAGATCGAAAAACAGGGTCGCCAGCATTTTTCCGCTGCGTGAGGATTCTTCGAGCTTGCGCGTGAAATCGGCCTGCAGAAGGTAACGATTGGGCAGGTTGGTTAGCTGGTCATAAGCCGCGATTTTTTGCAGGCGGTCCTCGGCGGACTTGCGCTCGCTGACTTCGTAAACCAGGCTGCGCTCGCGCTCGCGGATACGGATCATTAAACGGTTTGAAGTTATCCATGCAACCACCAGCACGATGATGATGCCGAGCAGCATAACCGCGATGCCGTTGACGATGTCGTTGATCATGCGCTGGTAAAAAACCGGGTTAGCGTAAATCTTCAGGATGGCGATAAGTTCACCGCTGGCGCGGTTGTAAATCGGGTTTTCGGTAATGATGCAATCGCTGCAGTTGGTCGAGCCCACGCTCAGGTTAACCACGTCATAGTCGGCTGAGAAAGCATCATAGTCGACTTCGAGGCTGACGCCATAGTAGAGGTTTTCACCGGTACTGGGGTCGTTAAGGAGCAGCATTTCATTGACCGAGTTGTGGATCGCCGAAACATCGGTCTGGCCATTGACCTTCTGAAACTGGGATTCGATCGCGTTCGCATAGGATGCCGCAAGCACCCGGGTGTTTGACTGGGCTTCGTTGATCAGCCGTGGCTTGACATCGTAGTGCCAGTTCCACAGGGTTAGCACGATAATCACCAATCCGATGCTGAGGAATAATAACGAGGATCTGAGATCCATCGCCGTTAAAAAGTTCTGCAGAGTTTTAGATTTACTCATGTTTCACCGCAATGCGTAGAAAGAACGCTTTCAGTTGAATTTTTGATTGCTTCAGGGAAGCCATGTTGACCTCGGGTAGCACCTTGTCGGTGACCTGGAAGCCCGCGGTGACGCCACGCTCGACGTCGCCCGCAAAAGGAGAAAATAGCAGTAGCCGCTGTTGCTGTGCGAAGCGGACCAGGTCCGGCAACTGCCGGTCGAGCGGTTCGGCAACAAAAACCACGCTTAAGGGTTGTGGCTCGGCGGCAAGCAGTTCAGCGAGCGAAATTGCCTCAGCCTCGACTGCGCGCTCGCGAATCTTGCCGACCTGGTCGATGCGGTGTCTGAGCTGCTCGCCCTGGTAACGATTTTCCCGGTAGACCAGGTAAATCGGCAGGTTGCGATTGATATCGGTCGCCGCCAGGCTCTGGTTGGCGGCGACAATTGCAGGCAACAGATTGATGCCGATTTGCAGTCTTGGCGATAACGGATCCTGCGCCAGCGAAGTGGTCCCCAGCATTGGTAGCAGGCTGCAGAGGAGGATAACTCCGACTCGGGCGTAAAGTTTCAGCACGGAATAATGCCGTTGCTTGCCATCATGGCCGGTAGCTTAACTGTGCCCACAGCATCGCACCGTCGCTGTAGGGGTAATCGTCGGCATAGGTATCGACCGGCGCGGGATACTTGAGGGTTTCATCAAGCAGGTTACGGATACCGGCGCGGAAATCGAGGCCGGTGACATCGAGGAAGTTTCTGCTGCGCAGGCTGAGGTCAACCTGGGTGGTCTGTTCGAAGTCGCTGCGCGAATCGATATCCTGGCGATCGCGTTCACCGTAGCTGTTGACCTGCAGATGAACCAGGGTTGACGGTAAAACCCTGTACTCGGTGCCGAGTTTGAACATCCACGGCACCGCGGCAGGTAAGTCGTCATCGTCGTAATCCTGTAATGCAAGACTGCCGATGAATTTCCATTCGCTACCGATCGATTTTTCCATTTCGAGTTCGTAACCGCGTAAATCGGTCGAACCGGTGTTTTTATAACCTGTCGGTGCGGTTTCCTGGAACATGATCAAATCGTCGAGCCTGGAGAAGTAAACCGTGTTGCGTACGATGAGCTCGCTACTATGAAAGATGTGACCGAACTCGAGGGTATCGTTGGTTTCGGGATCGATCGAGGACTCTATCGAGCCACCGGTTTCCAGCAGCGTGGGCGGTGTGAACGCTCGCGCCAACTGGGTTTTGAATATATGCTGATTCGACTTGCGCCACACCAGCGCGATGCGTGGTGAGAGATTCGAATCGATGTCTTCGTAGTCGTCGTAGCGGATTCCCGTGGTCAGGGTCAGGCTCGGGTCGATGTGGTACTCGTCCTGAAGTACCAGGCTGATCGAACTGCGATCCTGTGAGTCGTCGACCGGGCCTGGAAAATCGTTTCTGCCCGGGGTCGGTGTCCCGGTGACCGGATCGAGATTGATCGATCGATCGGATTCCGTGATATCGATATCGACGGCCGACACCTCGGCGAACAGGGTGTGCGTGTCGCCAGCGTATTGCAGGTTAACCTTCCCCTCGAAGCGTTGTTCCTCGAGATTGGAATCGGCCGTGATATCGTCCTCGTTGCCCAGGCCACCGAAATTTTCGGCGGTGCCGAGAAACAGCTGGTTTTTTTCGGTCTTGTTCTCGACCGCGCTTATAAACCATTTACCGCTCAATTTTTCGGTAAACGTTAACGCCTGGCTCAGTGAGGCTGTTATCAAGCGATCGGATATCACGGTTTGCCTGTCATCGGGTGGCAACAGGTCGTTGGCGCCGAAATGGTCGCCGCGGTTTGCCTCCTGGAACTGGATGAGTGCGTTCAGCTCGCCAAAGTCGAAGCTGGCAATTGCTGAAACGAAATCACGTTTGTTGTTGATCGGTCCGGGGGCGTAACCCGGGATACCGGCGGCCGAGCTGTCGTCACCGGAATCTATATTCTGTCCGTCGCGCTCGTTAGCGGCGAAGTTGATGCTGGCACTGAAGTCGCTGTCGGGCTTTGCGTAACTGTAAAGCGCGGAAAAGTTAACGCCCTCGTACGACTCGATGCCGACAGAATATTGGGCACCCTGTTTTTTAGTGGTGACATTCAGTACGCCGGCATAGGCGAATTCGCCATGGGTTGCGGAGCCGGGGCCGCGGATAAATTCGATCCGTTCGATCTGTTCTATCGGCGTGTCGTAGATGGTGCCGGTGGTGGCGCTCGCCGACGTGTTCACAGCGACGCCGTTGAGCAGCAGCTTTACCTTGCTCGGCTCGAACAATTGGCCAATGCCGCGCACACTGATACTGCGTTCTCCGGTCGTGTCCCTGCTGGCCTGCACCCCGGGCAGGGATTCGAGTGCATCCCACACCGTTCTGAAGCCGCGGCGTTGCATTTGCTCGGCGTCAAGAACGCTGAGCATGCCGGGCACGAAGTCGGCATTCAGACGAGTGTTGGTGGCCAGAGAGGTTTGTTGATTGAGCAGGTCGAGAAACTGGTCCAGTTCATCCGCTTCGGAAGTATCCTGCGCCATAGCGTAACTACTGGCAACCAGTGCCAGTAGAGTGATTAAACGGGTTATTGCGGTTCCCGGGTTCATACAGTTCTGTACCTGCTCCACCGGCTGTCTACTGAGTATAGGCCGGAAAAAATGGTTCCGGGTTAGAAAAACTTTGTGTTGTTCAGTTTGACGGTGACGTTCTGTTTGTTGAAGAACTTCAGGTCATCGTCTTTGTCGAGATCATCCAGGTTGGCGTTGCAGGTAAACGCGATGGTGTAGTCTCCCGCCGGCAGGAATGCGGCCTCGTACAGATAACTTGAAGTGGCGCCATCGTAAACGATCCGGGTAGTAGTCAACGGGTCGACATTCTTGTTTGATTTCTGGTTGATGTCGTCCGGGGTAACATTGTGCCCGTTGTAGACATATACCGAGTTATAGGTATCCACAAACGCGTCAGAGCAGCTCGCCGCGGTCAATAATGCCGGGTCGACGATACCGCGTTTATGGCCAAAGTTATCGCCCTTCACCATGCGCACTACGGGGTTCATTATGTAGTTGGGGCCGGCCTGTTTTATCGACTGACGCAGGTCAACATCGACCACCAGCAAAGTCGGCAGCGTATCGGAGACGGTGAAGTCACCCTTGATCTTGAGCCCGGACGACCCGCCACTCGGTATTTTCAATTCGGGGGTCCCGCCGCCGCTAAGCTTGATCATGTTGGCCATCGGTGTCGTCGTGTCGACGATCAGGCGCAACTCGTCATAGTCATCGTAAGGAACGTCTTTATCGAACAGCAGGGGAGCGGATTTGGTTCCCTGTAACGCGGCCAGGTCAATCTGCTGGGGATTGCCGCTAAGATCGATGCTGACCCAGCCGCCACCGCCTTTTTTGCGCATTCGCACCTCGACGAATGTCAGCATGACGTTCACGGCTTCGTCAAACGGCGCATCGGTCAGGCGTAAGGTCAGGCCCGGGCGATCGCCGGACAAACTGCCGCCACTACCGCCACCGATGTTGCTGCCGCTGCCAATGCCGCTGCCGCTGGAACCGGTATCGGTGCCGCAGGCCGCCAGGTAAGCGCAGAGAAAAACTGTGGTTATCAGGTGAAAAAATCGATTCATCGATGTTTCTCGGTAAACTCGAAATCAACGGGTTTGGTTAATCGAGATTGAAGATTCAGTTCAGGGGAATCCTCAAGTAATTCAGGAAGATAGGTGGATGAGGCGAAAATTTCGGAGAACTGGGTCTAGAAACGTTTTTTTGCGCGGGTGAACGGTAGTTTTTAGCCGATGAACGTGACTTCGAAACGCTATCGGCAATGGCGGAATGCAAAAATCGGCGGAGCTAGCGCTGACGTCGGATCCGGCCAGGAACCGGTTCGACTGATCAATGCACCCGGAAAAGCTTGTGCTCCGCGGCGAAGGCAGCCGCTTCGGTCCGGTTTGCGGTATGGGTCTTGTTGAGGATGGCACGCACGTGGGTGGCGACCGTGGCCAGGCTTCGGTTCAACTCCGCGGCTATCAGCTTGTTGCTTTTGCCCTGTGCAATCAAGTGCAATACTTCCAGTTCCCGCGGCGTAAGACCGCCGTCCGGCTCTGCGTTTTGCAGCCCGCTATCGGCTTCGAGTTTTTCCAGTTTTGCCAACAGGTTGACCATGCCCATAGCCTGGGCGGTTGCTCGAGCCTGAGCGACTAGCTCGTCGAATTTTGACCTGCCACCGCTGAAATTATGTCGTTTCAGAACTTGCGCATGACGAAACTGGATGTGGGCCTGCCACATGTTCGGCGCGGATTTCTCGCACAGTTCGGCCGCCTTACCGAACAACGCCTGCGCCTCGTCGAGATTGTTCATCAGGCTCGCCATCATGCCGAGGTAGAGATCCGCCGGCCCATGGCTCACCGCCGTGGCATGCGGCAACATCTGCCCCGAATAGGGTACCAGTCGTTGATACAGCGCGCCGGCTCTATTCTTGTCATTGAGTTCGACGCAAGCCTCAACCATGTACACCAGGCAGGTCAGGAACAGCTCGCCTTCGCCGAGTGGCCTGAAATCGTTGGCCGCCAGCAGCTCGAATATCTCGCGCGCCTCGGCGAGCATGCCGAGTTCGCTATAGGTTGCGAGCAGGCCCGGTGCCCACACGGCATTATTGTCCTCGACCAGCATTCTTTTGAGCGCGCCCTTAACCATCGGCAAGCGGCCGAGTTCACGGTTAAGTAAAAACATCTGTACACCGTAGACGCCCTCTGCGCTGTCATCGAGTTTCCTGGCACCCAGCTCGCTGGCAGCTTCGATCAGGGTTTCGGCCTGCTGCCAGCGACCTTCAAACAAAGCCTGGTTAGCCTTTGCGCTAGCGGAAAAGTAGTCTCCCTTGAATGAATAAACTTGTTCGATAGAAGTTTCAATCTGCTGAATAAGCACTTTAACCCGATCCATAGCCCCCAGCTCCTGGTAGGTCATGATTAACCATTCCTTTGGGTCATTCAAAATGGGTAGATGTCCTGAGGTCTGGCTGACTTCGTTAGCTAGATCATCTGCCTGTTCACCCAGCCGTATGCGCTCGCTGAGTTTTTCAGGCCGGCCCCGCAGCACCAGCAAGGCCATGCACAGGCTGTTACAGAGCACCAGCTTGTCGTCGCAGCGTTGCGCGACCGCCAGGGCTTCGAAGGCGATCCGTTCGGCCTCACTCCTGTGACCGTTGAAACACAGCGACATGGAGTGGTAAGCCAGTAAATTTGCGCGGTTTATCAGGTCATCCTCTGGCAGGTAAGAAAGCGCCTCCTGGATGTATTTCAGTCCATGGTTTGCCCGGTTCGGTCTGCGTTCCACATACACCAACCGACAGGCCGCCTGCGCAAAAATATCATATTGGCCGGTTTGTCTTGCCGCACGCAGCGCGACTTCGCAAGCCTCCGCGGTGACCTGGGTCGCAGACCCGACCGCATGGACACACTCTACGATGTGGTAATAAACTTCAGCCTTACGCTTTGCATAGCGACGGTCGTCAAGGTTGAATATATCGATCGCCAGTTCGTAGTACTCCCTGGCCTCATCATAGGCCGCTAATTTTACTGCGTGCTCGGCCGCTTCAATTGCATAGTCTACTGCCACGTCACTCTGACCTCCCTGAATCGCGTGGTAGTAGTGGCGTGCGATCTCGCCGGCTGAAACTTCAGCATCGCTTTCACGGAGCTGCACCAGGGCATCGGCCACCTTTCGATGCAGGATGATTTTTTGTGCCAGGCTCAATTCATCGTAAAGAATATCCCGGGTCAGTACATGGCAAAATTGAAATTCCGCCACGGTATTCTGGCGATGTTCGATAATGCCGCGACTGACCGCTTCTTCCAGGGTTTCAAGTAACCCGATCTGATCTGACTCGGGCAATAGCTGAGAGAGCACCGGTAAACTGAACTTGCGCCCGATGACGGCTGCCATGGGCAGTGTTTCATTACACTGCGGGGAAAGCTGGTTGAGTCTGCGACCGATGGCCTCCTGGATGCCTTCGGGTATCTCTATCGCCATCTGGCCACCGGCCTGATTGAAATTTTCCTGTTGCAGAATTCGAGCCACTTCGGAGACGAACAACGGGTTGCCGTCCGTCTTTTCGTAGAGTGACTTCAAGATTTCAGGAGTCAGCGTCTGGCTCACCGTATTCTCGATAAAACCGGATACATCCTGCTCGGAAAGACCTTTTAACGCGATACGTCGCAAAGTCGCCTGTCGGCTGATATCGCCCAGCGACTCGAACAGCGGGTGCTTGCGCGTAATTTCGATATCGCGGTAGGTGCCGATCACGAGCATGGCCTGTTGCGACAGCCGGCGGCAGATATGGCTAAGCAATAGCAGCGACGACTTGTCCGCCCAGTGTAAATCGTCGATCACCAGGATCAGCGTGCGTTGGTATGCGTACTGGGCGAGCACATTGGCAATCTTGCTGAACAGCAGGAACTGCTCACCGCCGACATCACTGTTTAACAGGGATGACGACATGCTTTTCTGTTTATCGGTAGCGGCCAGGTCGGCGAAAATAGCCGCGGGCGAGAGTCCAAGGCTGTCATCGGTCAGCTGCAGATTCCTCAAAATCTGTAACCATGGCCAGAATGGCGGGGAGCCCAGGGTCTCGTGGCATTGCCCGTAAACCACCCAGGTCGATTCATCTTTGACCGCTTCGGCAAAAGTACTGGCCAGGCATGACTTGCCGATGCCCGGTTCACCGCGGATCAACGCGATGTTGCCGTTACCTTGCCGCGCTTCGTCGAAAGCCTCGGACAGGGACTGTTTCTCCGCTTCACGACCCACCAGCAACGTTGGTGGCTGTTGCCTCGTGCTGGCCATGTTTTCGAGCATGGCCTCCAGCGGATTTTGAGCGCCCTGCACGCCTGGAGCAAGTACGAATGAATCCGGGGCGGTGGATATATCGGCCGACTTTTCGACCTGCGCATCCCGGGTGACGCGGTAAACCTGGATCGGTGCGGCAATATTTTTGACGCTATGCTCCCCCAGGTCCTCGAACTCGAAGCCGGCCTTGTTTCTGACCTGTCGATAGACATCGGCGGAAATGCACACCCCGCCGGCCTCGGCAATCGCTTCCAGCCGGGCCGCGATGTTGACTCCGTCGCCGTGAATGTCTTCACTGTCGACGATAATGTCGCCGAGATTGATACCGATACGAAATTCGAAACGCCGGCCATTTTCCAGGCCTTCATTGCGCTGCGCCATTTGCTGCTGGATACCGACCGCGCATTCGACCGCGGCGAGCACGGTTGGAAACTCGGCGAGAAAACCGTCACCGGTATGCTTGACGATGCGACCCTGTCCGGTTGCGATACCGGGATCGATGACCTCGCTGCGTGCCGAGCGCCACGCCATGTAGGTGGCATCCTCGTCGGTATTCATTAACAACGAGTAACCGGCGACATCGGCCGCCAGTATTGCGGCTAGCCTGCGTTCCATTTATGTTCTCTGACCAGTGCCATTGCTCGTTGAATGCTGTAATTCAAGCGGGAACCATCGCCGGGCCGACCGGCGAGTCGACCTCGATGACCGTGTCCGCCGGCACATTCGCCCGGCGTGCCGCCTCGTACACCGCCTCGGCATTGGGTGTTTCATACAGGCAATAGGTTTTTTTCTTGTCCAGCGAAAGAAACGAATACAGCCATTTCACTCCGACATCCTCGTTAATCTTCAGGATCACTTCGTTGTTTGGGTCGAGTTCAATTTCTTCAGCGAAATTACGTTCGATAATAAACATGGGCATGATAGGAATCCTTTTTATGTACCGTTATTGGTATCAGTCGCCTCGCAAGGGATCTAAAAGATCAACTCGCGAAACCATTTTTTCACCCCAGCGGGGTTGTGCATCGATGTCCAGGTTGAGATAAGACTTCGCGACGAATTCAGTGGTGATGGCAACGTTGCCCGGATGAATTCTGCCTATGCGGCCATCGCGTAAAATCCTCTCCCAACCCGAGGCATGAAATATACCGAATCCACCGGCAAGTTCGAAAGCACGATCGATGACCCGCCACGCGGATTCGACTACATGATACTTGGTCATTAATGCCTTCGCACCCCACATCGGCCCATGGTCGACACCATTGCTCCAGTCATCGGCGGTGCGCTCGAGATGCGCCTTGATCGCATCGAGTTCGACAGCCATCTCCATAACGCCTTTTTGCACCTCCGGATGCCAGGCCATCGAGCGGGTCATCGCGACCGATGATTTATGCGGAATCGACGCCAGCGCCTTGTCGAAAGCATGTTGTGCCAGGCCGCAGTAAACATTACCGAATCCGAGCAGTGCCCAGACAAAAACGGCGACGATGAACATGTCCGCGCCTTTCATGCCCTCGTCGAGCACCCTGACGACGTACTTGTCGGGGACGAAAGCCGCGTCGAGCAGGGTATCGTGACTTTGCGTTGCGCGCATACCCATCACGTCCCAGTTCTGCCTGACCTCCAGCCCGTTCGCATCCCGGGGCAGGAAGGCATGGACAATTTTCGGGTTGTCGGGGTCGGAATCGTCGACGCCGTGCAGGCCGAGGCGAGTCCAGACCGGGGACAGGGAACCGAAGTTCTTGTGACCGGTAAAACAGTAGCCGCCATCCACGCGCTCGGCCTTGCAGGTCGAGTACAGCATCGGCACGTCGTTGCCCTTTTCGGCATGACCGGCGGCGAAAACTTCGCCGGCACAGGCTTCGCGTAACAACCACTCGAGAGAATTATCGCCACTACGCCACAGGTCGGCGGCTACGCCGGTCCAGTAAATATGCATATTGATCGCCAGTGCGTCGGCCGGGGCGTAGTAGGCCAGCCGGCGTTGTTGCTGGCAAACCTCGGCAAAGGTAAGCCCCAGACCACCGAGTTCCTCCGGAACCGCCTGGATTAAGTAACCCGATTCCTTCATGACGTCGAAATCTTCCTGGAAAAATTCGTTGTTCTGGTCGTATTGCGCCACTCGGGATTGAAACGCCTCGAGTTGTTCGGTTGACAGGATCTCGTCGTGATTTCTGGTGCTGTCTGCATTCATTGGACTGCTCCTTATTTATGTTTTCGAAGACCGGTACCCGTTTGCGGATTCCCAGGTTCTGATCAGCCTAACCACTGCCGGTGCATGATGGTATCGTCAATAATGATGATTTTGTTTTGCGAGGCTGGCTGAAAATGATGAGTTACTGGTTTAACCGATTGATTTTAAAAGTTATTTTACGAGACCAGTGATGTGGCTGTAGCGCCGGTCCGGGTTTAGACAGACCTGCCGTTAAAATCGATTTCATGGTATTTAAGGATTTGCTAATATACCGTTTCCGTACAGGCGTTCACCAGCTTAAGGAGCTCCGCTAACAACATGGATATCCCCGCCAACCTGCTACCGGGTGCTTACCTCTGGGTCGGTGGCCTGTTTTATGCCCTGTTAATGCTGGTGGCCTTGCTGACCGCGCCATGGTCGAAGATAGCTGATAACGAGGCGCAGCATGTTTTCCTCGGCACTATCGTTGCGCTCTGCCTGTTATGGGTAATGCGAGGCGGTATCCAGGCGGGACTGAATTTTCACCTGCTCGGCATGACGCTGATGTGCCTGATGTTCGAGTGGCAATTTGCGCTTGTTGCCGCCAGCCTGGTGGTAGCCATAGTCAGTTGGCAGGGCATGGCTGGATGGGAGGCATTCGGTTTGAACGTCCTGCTTATGGGAGCGCTGCCGGTTCTGTTCACTCGCGTTGCGTTGTATATTTCCCAGCACTGGTTAGCGCATAATTTTTTACATCTACGTGTTCGTTAATGCTTTCCTGGTGGGCGCATTATCGATTTTGCTGGTCGGTGTGGCATCGGCCTGGATCCAGCATCTCAGTGGCGTGCAACCCGGCGGCACAATCGTCGACAATTTTGTGCTGATTCTTCCGCTGCTCATGTTCGGTGAAGGCTTCATCAACGGGGGCGCCATGTCGCTGCTGGTAGCCTATCGTCCGCGATGGGTCGCGACCTTCCATGATCACTGGTACATCGACGGCAATTGAATACCCGGGTTCCATAATTCGGACAACGCAACGCTTGTCGAACTGATTGTTACTTCAATAACCTGAAAATCGATAACCCAGCGGTAACCGGAATTTTTGACTGCACGGATAAGAATGTTGTTTTTACTGGATTTTTACATCAAGCCTGCAACTTGCCGACCGCGCTTTCAAGATTGCCAAGCGCAGTCTCGAGCTTCTCCCGGGTGCAGGCAATATTGACCCTGGCAAAGCCGTTGCCTTCCTTACCGAAAGATTGGCCACGGGTAATTGGCCATTTCGCCTCGTTTCTGAGAAAGGCGTAGAGTTGGTCCGGCGCCATGCCGAGTCCGTTGAAGTTTATCCAGACTAAAAAGGTGCCCTCGGGCTCGACCAGTGCGATACCCGGGATGTCGCGCAATGAATCGCGCACCAAGGCAACGTTGCGCTCGAGGTAGGCGATAACCGCCTCGAGCCAGGGGGTGCCACTGGAGTAGGCGGCTTCCATGGCCACATTAGCGAACGGGTTGTTTTTGTTAACCGAAAGGCGGCTGTTTTCGACCTGGAATGCCTTTCGCATGTCGTCGTCGGCAATCAGGGTAAACGAAGCGCAGCAGGACGCGATATTGAAAGTCTTGGCCGGTGAAATACAGGTAATGCAATTTTCCGCATAGTCCGCTCCGAGCGACGCGAACGGCGTGTATTTATGGCCGTTAAATGCCAGGTCGCCATGCATTTCGTCGCTAACCACCAGCACACCATGTCGGCGACAGATGTCACCCAGTGTGCGCAACTCCAGTTCGTTCCACACTCGTCCAACGGGATTGTGCGGGTTGCACAGATAAATCATTTTGGCCCTGGGGTCGGCGGCCTTGTTTTCCAGGTCGTCAAAGTCGATCCGGTAGTGCCCCTGGTCGAGAATCAATGGATTCTCCACGATCTCGCGGTGGTTTTCGTTTATCACATCGAAAAAATCGAAAAAAACGGGCGGTTGCACGATGATTGCGTCGCCTTCGTCGGTAAACAGGGAGGCCGCCATCGCCAACGCGGTGAGGATGTTCGGCGAGGTGAGAATGTGGTCTGCCTGGACTAGCCAGCCATGCCGGTCCTGCAGCCATTGCATCAGTGCGGGTTGCAGACCCGCCGGTACCGTTTCATAGCCGAATACTCCGTGATCGAGCCGCTTTTGCATGGCTTCGATTATGGGCGCTGCCGCCTTGAAATCCATGTCTGCCACGCCGGCGGCAAACAGGTTTTCGCCATCCTGCCCGACCACCATCGGGTGGGTCTTCAGCGCAGGGACTTCACGCCGGTCAATCTCTTCGTCAAACAATGCGAGGCGATCACTTTGAACCATCAGCAAAACCTATTCGTCCAGCAGCCATTTAAAAAAGAACGTCGCAAGAAAGGCCGCGAGCAACTGCACCCCCACAAAAGCGGCAACGTCGACGGGTTGAATGCCTGCAAACGTATTCGAAAAGCCGCGCGCTATGGTCACGGCAGGGTTGGCGAATGACGTTGAAGAGGTGAACCAGTAGGCCGCGGTGATATAGAGGCCGACGGCAAAAGGGATCGCCTCCGCGCGGAATCTCAGGCAACCAAGAATGGTGCCGACCAGCCCGAAGGTGGCGACGAATTCGCCGACTCACTGACCGAGTCCCGTGCGCACCGTGGTGGAGGGATCGAAAATTGGATTGTCAAACATGATATGGGCGATCAGCACGCCCGATATGCCACCGACGATCTGGGTAACAATGTAAAGCGCGGAATCCGCGGGAGAAATTTCCCGCCGGAGCGTAAACGAGAGGGTCACGGCCGGGTTCAAATGTGCACCAGAAATAGGGCCAAAGACCATGATCAGCACGACCAGGATAGCTCCTGTCGGAATGGTGTTGCCCAGCAGCGCGATGGCGATATTTCCACCCGCAAGTCTTTCGGCCATGATGCCGGAACCGACAACGGTCGCCAGCAATGAAAAGGTGCCGATCCATTCGGCGATCAATCGACGTGACAGGGTTATATTCATTTTTCTACGTTCATTACAGAAACCTTTGCCTTCAGGCAGCGGCGGAATTGTCGGCGGTTGCGCAAAGCCTTTTCAGCTTCTCGGCACCGACCGGTTCGGCCGCCTGCATCGCTACCACCGCGTATCGGTCGCAAAGTTCATTGCGCACTTTGTCGATCTGTTCCCGTTCGGAGCGGGCGCGTTGTTGCAACAGCGGATGATGCGTCTGCGCCGCTGCAAGACTGGAATTGATGATCCAGCCCCAGAGCTCGATGCCGGCGCGTCGCAGGTCGCTTTGCAAATGTTCGGCTTCGAGAACCGGAGTGGTTTCGGGCAGGGTGACAATCATGATTTTTGTCTGCGCGGGATCCTGCAGGCGCATCATCGGCGTTACCATCTTTCCCGGCATATCACCCGAGTGACGCATGATATCGCGGTGGTAAGACCCGGTTGCGTCGAGTAGCAGCAGGGTGTGGCCGGTGGGGGCGGTGTCCATCACCACGAAACGTTTGGAACTTTCGCGGATGACGCGTGAAAACGCCTGAAACACGGCTATTTCTTCGGTGCAGGGCGAGCGCAGGTCTTCTTCCAGCATCGCGCTGGCCTGTTCGTCCAGGTCCTTGCCCCTGGTTGCCATGACATGATCCCGGTAGCGGGCGGTTTCTCGCGCGGGATCGATCCGGCTGACGCTCAGGCCGTTCAGTTCGCCGGCCAGCGTCTCCGTAACATGCGCCGCCGGGTCGGTAGTGCTCAGCAAAACGTCGTGACCACGAGCGACCAGTTCTGCGGCAACCGCCGCGGCCATCGTGGTTTTGCCAACCCCGCCTTTACCCATAAACATGAGCAAACCCTTACCGGGTTTTTCGATATTGTCGACCAAAGCCGCGAGCGTGGGCAGATCAGTTTCCGTTACTGCACTATCCTCTGCGTCTGCAACTTCATCGGCTGCGCCGGCGGCAAAACGTTTTAGTGCATCGAGGCCGACGAGGTTTTCCGAGCGCAGCGCAAATACCGTGCGCGGTAGCGCGGCCACTTCCGCTGCGGCCGCGGCCATCGCGTCCTGGTCACGGCGCAATAATGCTCCCGCCAGCGGATCGCCACCCGTTTCCTCCGGCATCATTCCATTGATGGCAAGCGCCTGGTTTTTAATGCCAATCTCGGCCAGCTCTCTTGACGTGCGCGCCACTTCGTTGAGGGCAGAATGACGCGGACGCGCCACCAGGATAAGTCGTGTCGAAGCGATGTCAGACAGGCGGTCGACCGCCGCTGCATAGCGTGTGCGTTGTTTTTCCAGCCCGGCAAGCGGCCCAAGACAGGATGCATCACCCTTGCCGTCCTGCAGAAAACCCGACCACGCGCCGGGCAGCTTCAACATGCGGATGGTGTGCCCCGTGGGAGCGGTGTCGAATACCACGTGATCGTAACGCGCTAACAAATCGTCATCGGTCAAAAGCGCGGTGAATTCATCGAAGGCGGCAATTTCGATCGTGCAGGCCCCCGATAGCTGTTCTTCAATGCTGCGTAGCGCTTCAGGCGGGAGAATGCCGCGCATCGGCCCGACAATTCGCTCGCGGTAACCCGCAGCGGCCTGTTCGGGGTTGATCTCGATCGCATCCAGGCCCGGTACGTTACCGATCGGGGTGATCTGGTTGTCGATGTCGGTCTCGAAAACCTGGCCGACGTTAGAGGCGGGATCGGTACTGACCAGCAAAACCCTTTGTCCTGCATCGACAAGACTGATCGAAGTGGCGCAGGCCAGGGAGGTTTTTCCAACTCCGCCTTTACCGGTGAAGAAAACAAACTTGGGCAGGTTCGTGAACATGATTTATTACGCCTGAAGGGTGATGTGGGTAGAGTGCTTCGAGATCAGCAGCAGCTGGATGATGATTGTTCTGCGTCGTCGGCTGGCCCGCAGCACCCGGTAGCAGCGGCTGGAGTCTGATCTGCAGACTGAGGAGCCTTCACGCCCACCATTTGTGCCAGTTTTTCCCGGTCGGGGTATTGCCCGGAAGATTGCATCTCGTTATCCGCAAGAATAACGGGCAAACCCTCTACACCAGCATCTTGCAGAATGGTTTTTACCTGTTCGTTTTCGGCAAATAACGCGGGCTCCTGTGACAGGTTAATGCGCCTGACTTCAATACCCTCGCTCTTCAACCAGTCGAGGTCGGCGGCGAAATCCACCAGTTTTTGATCAATTTCAGTGCCGCAGATTCCGGTCGAGCAGCACATTGCGGGGTCATAAACGGTTAGCGTTTTCATTTAGTTGTTCCTTGGTGTATTAAAATTTTACTGTTTGCGCCCGGGAGACACCCAGCAGGCAGACTCCTCGTTTGAAGCTGCTGCATCTTTATCCAGAATCAGCTCCAGGAAATCATTAAAAGGGCGCAAGCGCGCGAGATTAAGTGAGTAACATACCCGTGGACGGGTAATTTCACCGCTGATGATGCCGCTGGCTTTTAGAATGCGTAAATGCTCCGAAACGGTAGACTGGGCCAGGCCAACCACGTCGACAATATCGCCGCCGATGCAGGTTTTCTTGCTCAACAACAGGCGGATGATCTGAATCCGTGCCGGGTGCGACAGCGCCTTGGCAATCAATGCAATATCTTCGTCCGCCATGTCGCTATCGACAGGCTGGGCTTTGGCCGTGCGGGCTGCTTGAGTTGGGGCATCCATATGAATTATCGTCACGTATATCGTTAATCGACGATGGACTATATAGATTTGAAATATGGTTCGCAAGCGATTTTTTTATTTTTCACAGGCACTGAGAAATCATTCTGAATTCCCGGATCGCCGTGATTTTCGGATATTCTGCCGCAACAAGCTTGACTAGAGGCCGCTCGACTATTTAATACGCGCTTCCGCACTCCAAGCCCAGGTAGCTCAGTCGGCAGAGCAGAGGACTGAAAATACAGGGAACTCTCGCGGAAAGTTCAAGATTCGTAACAGTTTTCTCTGGCCCCATTCCTCGCGCCCGAACTATACCCGCAATCGATCTCTGAGATTTCTTCTCGGATCTGCACAGATACATTCGTAAAGCCGAACACGATCAAACGGTTACGGAAAGCATTACCGAAAATTTCCCGAACCGAACCCGAGCCGAATTCCGGAATGCCTTCTGCCGTCGCCCCCCCCAAAAGCCTGCGAAACTGAAATCCCCGGGATCTCTGAGTGCTCGACAACTCAATGAGCGACCGAGGAAGACTTTGGGGTATTATTCTCCGGCAGAATAGACCGTATCCCCAGTCCCAGCACCCCTCTGGCTATTCGGCATCGGAATGATTGGATCGGGTTTCGCTCGTAGGAAACAGCAAACAGGTATCCCCGGCGCGAATTAGTTAGTTACCAGGATAACGAATAAACAGCCCCGCCACTGCGCGGGGTTTTTATGTACGTAAGGTGGATTGTCGACCAATGTACACAGGTGCCGCAGCGGTTGTTGTTGCCGGTCAAGTTAGTAGAGTGTTTTTTTAGTGCATTGCTACGACGATTTGATATGGTTGCTCATTATTGATTTCACTGCTAGATACATGGCAAAAAACCTCTTAGCTGTCTTATTTGGGTTCCTACTATCCGTATTACTCATAGTTTTGTGTGACATCACCTTTGCATTGATAAATGGCATGAAAATCAGAAACTCAGATTTCTGGCCTGATAGCAAAGACATCGAGGGTCTTGGTACAACCCCCAGAGAATCTAGTAGACTAAAAAAAGTGGACGGTCTTAATGTTATTAGCCACAGGAAAAAAAAGAACGGAGAGATATTGTGGAACGTGAATTACTCCTTTAATAATAATTTTCGACGTATTGTACCTTCAACTCATGAAATTGAAGCAGATAGATTTGTTGCGTTTTTTGGCGGCTCACAGACCTTCGGCTCGGGTTTAAATGATAACGAAACTATACCCGCGCAAGTACAGAAATATACAAAAGGCTATCGAGTATACAACTTCGCGTATCGCGGTTATGGCCCCCATCAAATGCTACGCATTATTGAATCCGGGACGCTAAAAGACGAGATTGCAGAAAGTGTTGGAATTGCGTTTTATCAGTATATAGATGCTCATATCGCGCGAGCCATTGGAAAATTGAGCTGGATCAGGTCGAGAGGAGCAGATGAGCCTTACTACGAGTTCAACAGTGAACAAGAGATTGTACAAAATGGGACTTTTGGCACTGGGCACTTTCCAGAGGGTTTAATCTACTGGTTGCTCGGCACAAGTAAGATCCTCGAATATTTCAAAGTCGACATGCCGGTGATCACAAAGCATCATCATGAGTTAGTTTGTGGAATCGTGGCTAAGGCCAAGGAAGTATTCCTGAAGCAATTTCCAGACAGCAGATTTGTTGTCCTGCTTGGCTTTAGTGTTGGTCCGAACAGTCTTATTGAACAATGCCTGCTCTCGAAACAAATAGAATATATAGACTTGAGAAGCCTAAAGAACGTCACGACAGGGCTTACCTATAAAAATGATGGCCACTACACACCCACCGGTGCTCGCGTCATAGCCGATCACATACTAGAAAAGGAGAAAGATATGTTCGGGGAAAAGAGGATTTTTTCTGATTGAAAATTGTTAAAGTCGAAGTAAAAAAGTATTCCGCCGATTCGGTTCTCGCTGAAATTAAAATCTTAAAATAATATTACGCCTGTTTTTATAAAAGTTGACATTAGATAATGGGGCATTATTGATTCCAGGAGAAACGAAGGGCCCGATATTGTCGGCTAATTCTGATTGGTTGGGTTTAGCAAGCGAAGGGAAGCCGCTTAACTTTTAAACAGTCTTATATGGAACCTCGCCACTGCGCGGGGTTTTTCATTACCTGCCCAGTGTCTGAAACTGGCCGTGGATTGCCTCCTACCCCAGCTTATTGAGAGTCTCCTTTGGAGAAAATAAACAAACTATTCCCACTATTTCCAGTCTGGCCCGTCGTAATCGCCGGTTTCCGCCTCCTCGTGCTCCCAACTGTACTGTTTTCGCGGCGACTCTGGATCTCGATGTCGCAATAGGAAGGCCAGCAATATGCCGATTAGCGCACCACTCAAATGCGATTCGAAAGAAATTTCCTGCTCACCCGGGATTACACCCGAGATCATGCTTCCGTATAGAAAAAATACTAACAGTGAAATGGCCATGGTGCGCCGTTCCCAACGAAGAACACCAATCGTAAAGACAAAGAGCAACATACCGAAAGCAAGCCCGCTTGCTCCTATGTGATAAGCCTCACGGGCAAATAACCACACCGCGACGCCGCCACCGATATAAACAGCCGGAAGTAACACTTTAGCTGCTCGCGGGTAACCGTAGAGAAGCATTGTACCCATTACCAGTATCGGTGCGGTGTTGGCGAACAGGTGAGCGACGGAGCCATGAATAAAGGGAGCTGAGAGAACCCTGACGAGACCGTCAGCCCGGCGTGGATAAATACCAAACTGAGCAAGATCGAACCCGCCAAGATACTCTATAAGTTTCAACAGCCATAGCAACAGCACAAACGACAGCGTGACTGCAAATGCAATACCTAGTTTCCGCGTATCGGCAGTGGTGTCGGATCGATTTTGAGTATCCATAAGTTTGCAGTGCGCTGAGGGTAATCTAGCGTGCGTAGATGACCGAGATTTCCATTATTACATGACCATCTTCGAGTCTAAGAGTTACTTCCTGCACTCAGCGAATAAATTCTTCTGGGGGTCCTGGCCGGAGATTTCCCCCTGGCGTGGCATTGTGAGGGTCTGCTATCGAGAAAACCGTCGCTCAAACTCTAGGAGTCAAAGACGATAGGTGGAAAGCCGGTCTTTATGAAACAGTCCACCAAATCGAGGCAAGACCAGGAAGCCGAAGTTAGCTTGGGAGTTTTGAACGGCCGCTATCGGGAAATTTATGTGTAGTAGTCGGTCTCTGGCATTAACGCCTTATAATGAATACTACTCTTTACATATCACCTGACCATTCGGTATTTCTCGATCACAATATAAATTCGCATGAATTAACTCTGAGAAAGTTACAATGCCGTTGTCATCGAAATCCAATTCTCTAAAGGAAAGAGGAGTATTCAATGATAAAAATAAGTACAACGCTGGAACCAAGATTACTATCATGACGCCAAACGTTGCCAGTAAAGCTATCTGGTTTTTCCTTACCCACATCACAATAGAAATAAAGGGGCACTTGCCCTGTATGCGCTTGATATGTGGTTTGTTATGTTGAAATTTCTACTTCGGCTTCAATTTCAACTGGTGCCCCAAAGGGTAGCTCTGCCATGCCTACCGCTGATCGGCTGTGATCGCCAACGTCGTTGCCAAAGACCTCAAGAATCAGGTCAGAGAATCCATTAATCACAGAGGGAGTCTGCACAAAACCTGGTGCTGTATTAATCATCCCAAAAACCCGAAGCCATGCAGTTATGTTATTGAGTGTACCAAGTTCACGGTTAAGGCTACTTAAAATTGATAAGCCAGTTTGTCTTGCTGCCTCGTATCCTTGATCAATGGTGACGTCGGAGCCAACTTTTCCCACTACATCGTAAACTGAGCCATCGGCGTTAAGCGCGATATGGCCCGATACGAACACTCTACTTCCTCTTACTCTCACCCAGGAGAAATTTATATTAACGCCAGGAGGTAATTTGATTGGGTCGGGGAGTACCAAGTTTAAGGATTTAATTTTTTCATCTGGTGTCATAAATGCTCCTCGATTAAAAAAACACATAACAGCCGCATTATAAGGTTTTTGACCTGATAACATATTTTTGCGTCATCATTGGGGGTCGGTGTTGGCCGTAATTCGACACCCGAGAATCATTTTTGAGAATTGGTTTCGCTTTTTGAATCCTGATCCGAATGCATCGCCATATATCTTCCGACAATCATAGCAACAATAACCGCCATATAAATACTTCCCATGGCCCCCTCGACTATAGCTAGCCTTTTGCCAAGTACGGACAAGGGCAAAACATCGCCGTAACCCACCGTGGTCAGGGTGACGAAACTAAAATATAGTAAGTCTCCACTTTCGGGTGTTCCTGAAAAAGAGCCCGGTGAAATGCTTTCCAGGATGGTATAAACACCCGCCCATCCCATACCAATCAAAAGGTAAATAGATATCGCACAATAGATCAAATCAACGGTTACCTCTCTTATAGCAAGAACGCATTTGGTTAATAAAATAACGATGTAAAAATACAAAACTGTAGCGAAGCTAAATGCGGCAATCATTAAAAGACGATGTGGGGAAAAAAAGTTAAGACTATCAAGTATCACGAAAGGCGTAGCGATAACGAGAATGATAGTCGCAGTTTTCTTATCCCTGGTCAGGGCCAGGCCACTCGATAACGGTATCATTGCTACGAGAAATGTAGAGAAAAAGTGACCAATCATTCCTGCAGGTCGAAGAAAGGGATACACCAGTAACACCAGCATGATTGCAAAAATGATGTAAATAAATCGACTCTTCATTTTGACCCGCCTGATGTTCTATAGAGGTTGGATAAAATAATAATTTGAGATATTGGTCTTACTATCGGACTGTATATGTCATTTAGCCATAAATTTATAAATTATGCGCACATTGGCAAAGGGTATTGCTACGATCCGGGCCATATTTCCAGAAGAATCAAAGGGGTCAGTATCGATTGATTTGGGCTTTAAGCGAGAGACCGTTCATGGCCGATTCCCGCAGCTTGGCGCGGTACTGTAAGCGGCAGCTATAGAGAAAACCGCCGCTCAATCCCTGGCAGTCAGCGGCGATTGCCGACCCTAAGCCGAAACCCAACTTGCTAATATTTGAATCGATAGTCAATTTAATTCATTATAAATCTGTCAGAGAGATTCGAAAGGGAAGCGATGGCTCGCATAGGTCTTCCAGATACATACTAGGGCGAAGGCGTCTTGATAATTGTTGTCAACCTGCTTTTGATAGGTAGCATCGCCTCGGGAAATGGTTTTCTAATCGGAATCAGTGCCGCGTTTTTTATTGTGTTGATGCTAGTCAGTAGGAAGGTGAGTCGTGGGCACATTTTTCGGAAGCCTTGACTTGATAGGCGCAAAGTCAACTGTGCTCCTACTGAATGGTATGCAAGTAATCAAAACAACTTATTACTAGCCTTTTCAGGGTCGGCTTTTGCAGAGATAGTCACACTAAAATGCGGCACGCCTCCCGCCGAGAGTTTTTACCTCCTCATCGATGCTTCACGCACGAGTGCTCGGCTTGTATATGATGTTTATCCAAAAGTTATTTCAGGAAAACTGGAATTGACAGACCATCATTATCAAATGAATTTCCCTGGTTCCGCCACGCGACATGAAATTTATGTATTAGTTGACAGGATTTCAGGAAAGTTTTTTTACGAAATAGGAATGCCGCCTTTTGGGAGTTTCACCGCTGATAACATTTCACAAGTCGGTCAATGCGCCGGTATCGAAAATGAAGCGAAACCCTAGATGCCGGTAAATGCTCAAAATGAGGTGTACTGCGTAGTTGCGGGAGATTCCGCAATTGGCCGATTCCTGAAGCCTGGAAGCAGAAATTCAGTGTCAGCTTTGGGAAAGGCCCCGAAACGCACCTGAGGGTGTCTCAGGGCAATTACCAGCTAGATTTAGGTCTGTTCTGCCATCTCCAGAGCGTCTTCAACCTCGATGCCCAGGTATCTGATGGTACTTTCCATCTTCGTATGGCCCAGCAGTATCTGCACTGCCCTGAGATTCTTGGTTCGTCGATATATCAGTGATGCTTTCGTGCGTCTCATCGAGTGCGTACCGTACTCGGCTGGATCGAGATCGATAGCCCGAACCCAGTTATCCATCAATCGTGCATATTGCCGGGTAGATATATGGCTCGATGATCGATTGCGGCTACTAATATAGATACTGATCTGACATCAACTCCGCATGATGAATCCAATTACTAATCGATTCCCGAGTCTGGTCGGTGATTTCAAATTGCACGGGCAGCCCTGTCTTTTGTTGTATCACCATGGCCCTCCTGGAGACTGTCGCACCGTGGGTGACATCTCGAACTCGAATCTTGACCAGATCGCAACTTCTGAGCTTGCTGTCGAGGGCGAGGTTAAATAATGCCAGATCACGGACCTCGTTGGACATTTGCAATCTGATGCGGATTGCCCAGATTTCTTTGAGCTTGAGTGGTGGTTTTTGTCCGGTCAGCTTGCCCTTATTCCAGGGTCTTTTGCATTTTATGTGACTTAATGTGCCCATTTTGATTCCTTCGATTGTTTGTCGGAATCAAATTATGGCCTTCAATTTCTCCAAAGCGGACCCCCAGGAAAACCAGGCAGGGGGCAATTTCAGGCGCATTGGAGTCATTCATTTGAATCGTGGGAACTAGTGCATCCGGCCAGATTTCAACAATCAATCAGGGATTTTTATAGCTAGTAAAAGGATACTCTCCCCTCTACATCATTCGCAATTCCTTTCCAGAAGGGCTATTTTTTCTTGGCCGTCGCTTTTCTAACCGCTGCCTTTTTCACCGCTTTTTTAGGGGCAACCTTTTTCTTTGCCGGGACCTTCTTTTTAACTGCGACTTTCTTTTTAGCCGGGGCCTTCTTTTTAACTGCGACTTTCT
>Ga0066189_10000042_pt1 | contig 24117 bp, 21 predicted proteins | sample WorMetilPIANOSA1_FD_59454 | JGI IMG/M metagenome (GOLD analysis project Ga0066189, IMG submission 59454) | Marine gutless worms symbiont microbial communities from Max Planck institute for Marine Microbiology, Germany - Olavius ilvae PIANOSA.1... | ecosystem: Host-associated > Annelida >...
TCGCCGCCGCCGTCTACCTCGCCGCCATCGTCTGTTGCTGGTTATGAGTCCGGAACCTAGGGGCATGCCAATTGCAGCGTCTTGAACCGAGACCGCAATCAACAATCGGTCCAGACGCCACTACGGCGCGACGCGCTGGTGCTCGCCAGGGCCTACTGCGTGCGGGTCGTTCCCGAGCTCAATTCATCTGCAATGGCTCGAAACTCCAAGTGTCCCCTCGCGACCAAGAGATTTGCGCATTCCATCGCTTCGGCTCTGATCGACTCATTCTCCATATCTCTTAGGCGTCTCAACAACTCCAACAAGGGTTCCCGTGCAAGACGGGCAAACCAACGGTTTGTTTCGCCCCTTACGAGGACGTGAATCGCATTGGCTGATTCCTCCGGCCATTCCTCGCAAACATTGACAAGTCGTGTTATGATATCCCGCTCATTCTCTATATGATTCGTCACGTTAACGACCCTAACAAGAGTGTTCATTAACCAGTAATCGTCTAATTGACCCGCAGAGAACCACCATCCAAAACTCCCCAGTTCTCGACACGCATGCGCACCATGTTGCTCACAATCGGCTAATCGCTGATCGAACATTCTTTGGAGTCGTTCCGCTACATCAGGCGGAATTGATACGTCACTATTTGTCATTACTCGGCCCACGAAGCTGATTGCAGCATCACGGACTTCTTCAGGAGCATTGCTCCAGAATTGATCAAGCAGCGATTCTAGTCCCAAACGCTGCAGATCCCCCCTCCAACAATATGTCATGATATGGTGCGACAATTGTTCAAGAACTCGCGGCTCATTCTTGAAGAACTCCTCCTCCGACAGTCTATCCAGTGCCGCAATATATTTCCGCCCAATAATACGCAAGACTTCTGCGAACGGTTGACAAAACAAAATGTATGCGCCCCAAGCTGCAGTCCAGTGCCCCATCCCGGACTCTTCTTGCGGGAATATTCTGTCCGCATTTTCACTGGCCCACTGGTCATCCATTAGCTGAAGCCACGGAAAGAACTGGCCGTATACAGAATGAACCGCAAGGCTTCTTTCGATGTCGGAGACAAGGTGATCGTCAAAGAGCTCGCGAAGTTCGGGAAACCTGCTAAAGCCTTGCCCTTCCAAATTCTGGTTCTGGCGAAGAAGCCATAGACCATACTGCACTGCGGAATGAAGTGCCTCCCCCCTCACGCTGTTGATGGCAAGATCCCACGGAGACATGCCCTCATGTTCTGTGTCACTGGATGGATCGTCATCGCTACTAAGAATCCGGATAAGGTCCCAAATGCGCTCATGCAGCTCGAGTGGCAACGCATTCTGACGCAAAGAAGTCCCAATCAGCCGAGCGATCTGCCTTCGCGTGTCCGACCAATTGTCGTAGAGGTCAAATGCGTCCTGCGCCTCACCCTCCTCGTCCCGCTGCTCCACCGCCCACTCACAGAGCTCGAGAACACTGACCCAACTCACCTCCTTACTTTGGTCAATTCCTTCTTTGACCTCTCCCAATAACGTACTGACATAGCTGGAATGTAGCCCAATCATATCCTTGGCTGCCGCACTGAACCGCCCAAGGTCCCCCTTGACAACCGCTGCCAGCACACGAGACAGCCCTTCTCTGTCATCACCAAGTTGCTCATTCGAATCTGGCGCCCATGTCCTCAAGAATTCGATCACCTCGGTAATCTCCCAGCCCTGCATCTCCTCCCCAGTCACTGGGCAGGAAGGTCCGCGCCAGTACACGGACCGACGCACCGGCAATGTGGTATCGCCCGGATGCCCATAGCGAGAAACAAGATCGTCGTACAAGTCGCGAATTCGACTTGGCACATCGCCACAAAAAAAGCCCAATCTCTCCAGCTGCCACTACTCCCGATGAATCACTTCTTCTTCCGCTGTCGGCGCATTTCCTTTACGTGCCACATACCTTTCTCAATACTGCACTAGGTCCGGGCCTTGACGAATCCAGTCCAATATTACTTCCCGTGCGGCCTCACCTAGATTTGCAAATTGTTTGCGCAACAACAGTGCGTATTCATGCCGCAGTCGATAATTCTCGAAGTTATCTCGATCCACCAAGATACGCTCGATCACGGGCAAGGTTTGCGCGCCCTGGCTTTCGAGCAGATGCATCAGTATCCGCCGAAATATAGGAAACGGCTCAGCCTCCAACTCGTCGACAACATGTAGGTTTTCCGCTGAAAGCAGTGCTCCGCCAACGTCGCGAACCGCGTCCACAATCACATCTTCAATAGTGGAGCCCAGATTTTGATCACTTGGCTCAATCGTGGGGCGCCATATGTATGAAAAATCATCAAGCCCCTCATCTGCCCTCTCTCTCTTGATTCTGATGCATTTCTTAAGTTTATCACAAAGAAGTCGAAACAAGTCTACTCCTATGGCGCCCGACAAGCCTATGATATGTTCATTGAGTAAACTAGCTAGATCCCACTTCGAGAGGTATGATCGCGGTTGTTTTGGCAGACGAATTGTGTCGTCTTCTGAGTCTATTCTTTCGCCCTTATCCGCCGGATAAACGTCAATAGCGGTGTTTGTAATAGCCAGCGCTTCATTGCGCATTTCGGACTTAGCAAACCCCTCCACCAAGGCGCCCAATCTTTCCGGCAAAAAGACAACCAAGCCTTTCTTTATCCAGGACTCTATGATGGACACGGTATCCCCGATCAGCGGAGGTGAGATGTTCCCTAGGGCTTCAACGAAGTCGCTTATTACATACGGGTTCTCACACTCTCTGTGTTCATTGACAATGCCCAATGCCAATTCCGGTTTGGAAGCGGCCACCCGAGCGAGGTACCTAGACTGAGGCCAAGCGAAAAACACCATTGTGCCAGGCGCATCACCTGGCTGCGGCGGCGGTGGCTGCTTGAATAGATGTCGGTCAATCAGTGGCTGGAGCCATTCCGGGTTCTCCAACCGGTCAAAGAAGTAGTTGACCTGTCCGGGGTGCAGCAACAGAGCAACAGCCCTGTCAACCTCAGTTTCTGTTGGCGTCCGCCAAGACTGCATCGATGTCCTCGAGTCGCGAGATTGTCTCATGTGATGTCGCAAAAGATAATAAATAACGCTCGAACGAGATCGTGTCATTGACGAAGTCGTCTGTAAGCTCCTCCTCGTCAGTTTTCTGCGTATGAGATTTGTGCAAAAAGACGTCGGTTAGCGTCTTCCATTGTCGCGCCAACACGCGGAGTTGGGATTCGTCCTCGGCTTCGGCGGGCTGTAGGGTTTCGAAGAAACGCTCTAACAGAACCAGATTGCTATGCCGCGTTGAACGATGCTTCTGCACCAGCGAGTCTATAGTGAGCGCAGTTTCTCGGTCGATTTGGACATCTGTTGATGGTGGTACATTGTTGTCAGACAATACTTGGGAGTTTTCATCCAGCGCGATTTGTGATGTCGACCATCTTTCCGCTATACTGTCCACGTGAGCAACATAGTCTATACGCGTTGTCGTCCCATACTGCCGCATTAGGGTGTTTCGAATCTCTCGAATGCAGTGTGCAACTAATCTTGCTCGCCCGGGGAAGCCATTGCTTTCGGTGAGCCAAAGGAAGGACTCATATAGTTCAGCAAGGCACGGCTGTTTTGAGTGAAGCCACTTGTGTGTTGTCTTGCGATTTTCGCTCCATATACCGGGCGGCTGCATCGGCTCAATTCTAGGTGCTGCCTGTATCCGATTTGAAGATGTGTAGCCTCCAAGTTGCTCACCACGCAGACACGAGAGCGCGTGGCGCACACGTGACTTAAGAGCCATTAGCATTTGAACGTAGCCAATGAGTCGGACCTACAGATGCTTTTCTGTGCCAGTTGCGTTCGTGCGCGGGCTCAGGAGATGACGTGCTTTCTTCCTTGGCCAAATTGAGCAACTCAAGGTGTGCGTGATATGTTAGCGCTTCTAGCGTCTGACGCGATAGCCCCTACTCCGCCGCCTCGCTTGACGGCTCCTCGGGCCGCCACCTGAGCACCGGCCGCCGGGCCGCCGCCGTCTCGTCCAGCCGCCGCCGCGGCGCCAGTTGCGGGGCGGCCTTGAGGGTCTCGGGGTCGGTCTTGGCCCGCTCCGCCAGGGCGCGCATCACGGCGACGAAGCCGTCGAGCGAGGCCTTGGACTCGGTCTCGGTGGGCTCGATCAGCATGGCGCCGTGCACGACCAGCGGGAAGTACATGGTCATCGGGTGAAAGCCCTCGTCGATCATCGCCTTGGCGAGGTCGAGCGTTGTCACCCCGGTGTCCTTGAGGAAGCGGTCGTCGAACAGCACCTCGTGCATGCACGGGCCCGGGTACGACAAGGACATCACGTCCTCGAGCCGCGTCAGCACGTAGTTGGCGTTGAGCACGGAATCCCCGGAGACCTGCTCCAACCCGTCCTTGCCGTGGCTGAGCATGTAGGCGAGGGCGCGCACGAACATGCCCATCTGGCCGTGGAAGCCCTTGAGGCGGCCGAACGGCCGGGCGTCGCCGACGTCGCGCGCGTGCTCAACGATGGTGAAGCCGTCATTGTGCACCACCCAGGGGCGCGGCGCGTAGGGCGCCAGCGCGTCGGACAGCACCACCGGGCCCGAGCCCGGGCCGCCGCCGCCGTGGGGGGTCGAGAACGTCTTGTGCAGGTTCAGGTGCATGCAGTCGATGCCCAGGTCGCCCGGCCGCACGCGCCCGACGATGGCGTTGAAGTTGGCGCCGTCGCAGTAGAAGTAGCCGCCGGCGTCGTGGATATCCTCGGCGATCGTGACGATGTCGGTCTCGAACAGGCCGCAGGTGTTGGGGTTGGTCAGCATGATGCCGGCGACGTCGTCGCCGAGCTTGGCCTCGAACGCCGCGAGGTCGACGCGGCCGCCGGCGTCCGCCGGGATCTCGTCGACCGTGAACCCGCAGGTGTGGGCGGTGGCGGGATTGGTGCCGTGGGCGCTCTCGGGCACCAGCACGCGGCGGCGGGTTTCGCCGCGGGCGTCCAGCGCCGCGCGGATCGCCATCATGCCGCACAGCTCGCCGTGCGCGCCCGCACCCGGCGACATGGCGACGGCCGGCATGCCGGTGAGGGTCTTGAGCCAGGTGGCGAGCTGGTCGATGAGGTCGAGGGCGCCCTGAACCGTCGAGATCGGTTGCAGCGGGTGGAGCTGCGCGAAGCCCGGCAGGCGCGCCAGTTTCTCGTTCACGCGCGGGTTGTGCTTCATGGTGCAAGAGCCCAGCGGGTACATGCCGGCGTCGATGGCGTAGTTCTTCTGGCTGAGGCGCGTGAAGTGGCGGACGACTTCGGGCTCGGAGACGCCGGGCAGGCCGATGGTCTCGCGGGCAAGACCGCCGAGACGATCCACGGCCGGCGGCTCGGGCAGGTCGACGCCCGACGAGCCGGGGCGGTCGAGTTCGAACAGCAGCGGTTCTTCGAGCTGCAGCCCACGGTGGCCCAGCACGGTGTCGGGCGCGTCGCCGGTGGAGGCCGGACGGTTCTTCGCGAGATCGGCGGAGTGACCCATCACAGCACCTCCTCGAGGGCGCCGACCAGCGCGTCGACGTCGGCGTCGGTGGTGCACTCCGTCGCCGCGACCAGCAGGAGATTTGCGAGGTCCGGCGCGTCGGGGATCAGCCGCGACACCGGCACGCCGGCGAGGATTTGCCACTCGGCCAGCGCGTCGACCACCTCGGCCGCGGGTCTCGGCAGGCGCACGGCGATCTCGTTGAAGAACGCGGCGTTGAGAACCGCGACGCCGTCGAGGGCGGCGAGCCGGTTCGCGACGTCGACCGCGCGCGCGTGGTTGAGACGCGCGAGTTTCTTGACCCCCTCTTCGCCGAGGAGGGCCAGGTGGATCGTAAAGGCCAGGGTGCACAGCCCCGAGTTCGTGCAGATATTACTCGTCGCCTTCTCGCGGCGGATGTGCTGCTCGCGGGTCGAGAGCGTCAGCACCCAGCCGCGCCGGCCCTCCGCGTCGACCGTCTCGCCGGCGACGCGGCCCGGCATCTGGCGCACGAACTTCTGGCGCGTCGCGAACAGGCCCAGATGCGGCCCGCCGAAGGTCAGCGGGTTGCCGAGACTTTGACCCTCGGCAATCACGATGTCGGCGCCCATGGCGCCCGGCGGCTGCAAGGCCCCCAACGACACCACCTCGGTGACGGCGACGACCAGGAGGGCGCCGGCGGCGTGGCATGCCTCGGCCAGCGGCGTCAGGTCGCGCACGTGGCCGAACAGCGACGGGTTCTGCACCACGACGCAGGCCGTATCTTGGTCGATGAGGGACGTGAGGTCTTCGGTGCCCAACGGGTCCGGGTCCGCCCCGACCACGTCGAGCGCCAGGAAGCGGCTCTGGGTCTCGGTCACGTCGCGGTAGTGCGGGTGCAGGCCGCCCGACAAGACGGCGCGGCCTCGCTTGGTCAGGCGCTGGGCCATCAGGACGGCCTCGGCGCAAGCGGTGGCGCCGTCGTACATGGAGGCGTTGGCGACCTCCATGCCGGTCAACAGCGCCACCTGGGTCTGGAACTCGAAGAGCGCCTGCAGCGTGCCTTGGCTGACCTCCGGCTGGTAGGGCGTGTAGGCGGTGAGGAACTCGCCGCGCTGGATCAGGTGGTCGACGGCGGCGGGCACGTGGTGGTGGTAGGCGCCGGCGCCGAGGAAGCTGGGCACGGTGCCCGCGGCGACGTTGCGGTTGGCCAGCGCCGTCAGGTGGCGCTCGACTTCCAGCTCGCCCTGGTGGTCGGGGAGGTCGAGGGGCGCGGTCAGGCGCGCGCCCTCGGGCACGTCGCGGAACAGGCTGTCGACCGAGGTCGCGCCGATGGTCGCCAGCATGGCGCGGCGGTCGGCCTCGGTGTGGGGCAGGTAGCGCATGGTCAATCCAGGCCGTTGACGAAGGCGTCGTAGGCGGCCTGGTCCATCAGACCCTCCAGCTGGCCGGCGTCGGGGACCTTCAGCTTCAGGAACCAGCCGTCGCCCAAGGGTGCGGTGTTGACCAACGCCGGCACGTCGGCGAGGCCCTCGTTGACCTCGACAACCTCGCCGTCCAGCGGCGCGTAGACCTCCGCCGCCGCCTTCACCGACTCGACCACCGCCGCCTCGTCGCCTTTGGCCAGGCTGCGGCCGACGTCGGGCAGGTCGACGAACACCACGTCGCCAAGTTGTTCCTGGGCGTACTCCGTGATTCCGACCGTGACGGTGTCGCCGTCGAGGCGGATCCACTCATGGTCCTGCGTGAATTTCAGCTCGCTCATTTCTCCCCCTCAACGGCGGTAGTTGGGTGCCACGAACGGCAGCTTGACGACGGTGGCGGCGACGGCGCGCTCACGCACCAGGATGGTGAGGTCCGTGCCGGCGGCGGCGTGCTCGCGCGCGACGTAGCCCATGGCGACGGGGCCGCCGACCGTGGGGCCGAAGCCGCCGCTGGTGACGTGGCCGATCGCGTTGCCGTCCAGGTCCTGGATGACCGCGCCCTCGCGCGCCGGGGCGCGGCCCTCGGGCTTGAGGCCGACGCGGCGTCCCGCGGGTTTCTCGGCGAGCTGGCGCAGGATGACGTCGGCGCCCGGGAAGTCCGCGGACTCGCGGCGGCGCTTGGCGATCGTCCAGGCCAGTGCCGCCTCGATGGGCGTCGTTTCGGTGTCGATGTCGTGGCCGTAGAGGCACAGGCCGGCCTCGAGCCGCAGGGAGTCGCGCGCGCCCAGGCCCACGGGCCCGACCTCCGGCTCGGCCAAGAGTGTGCGGGCCAGCGCCTCGGCCGCGTCGTTGGGCACGGAGATCTCGAACCCGTCCTCGCCGGTGTAGCCGGAGCGGCTGACGAGGCAGTCGACGCCGGCGACGGGAAATCGACCCATCGTCAGGAAAGCCAGGTCGCCGGGGCCGTCGGCATGGCGCGCCAGCACCTCCGCCGCGGCCGGTCCCTGCAGAGCCAGTAGCGCGCGGTCGTCGGCGCGGGTCAGTTCCGCGTCGCCGGCCAGGCTCGCCTCGATGTGGGCAAAGTCGGCGTCCTTGCAGGCGGCGTTGACGACCAGGAACAGGTCGTCGTCGCTCAGCCGCGTCGCCATCAGGTCGTCGCGGATGCCGCCGCGGTCGTTGAGCAGCAGCGTGTAGCGCATCTGCCCGTTCTCGAGGCCGACGATGTCGCCCGGCACCAGGCGCTCGAATGCGGCCGCCGGGTCGGCCCCGCGCAGGTGCGCCTGACCCATATGGCTGACGTCGAAGAGGCCGGCACGCTCGCGTGTCTGGGCGTGCTCTTTCAGGATACCCGCCGGGTACTGAACCGGCATGGCGTAGCCGGCGAACGGCACCATGCGGGCGCCCAGCTCGACGTGCAGGTCGTGGAGCGGCGTGGCTAGGAGGTCGCTGTCGGTCATCCTCAGGTCCCGGCGTCAGGTCCGGCGGCGCAACTGCGCCGTCGGCCCCCGCTCTGTCTCTAGGACCTGAGAGATTGGCCGGCGCGCCGGCTTACCCCTTCGGTGAGGCGCCGTTGTTCACAACGCCTGCTTTCCAGAGTGTCATCCCCCTGCGGTCCTGGGGCCTGAGAGTTTCCGGGGACGGTTGCTCCTTCGGCGCCGCGCCGGACCCGATGCGGGACCGAGACGGACTCTCCCGCAGGGTTCGCCTGACATGTGCGAGAGAGCGTAAAGGCCGGGCGCGCGATGTCAACCGACGGCGGGGCGGGCCGCCCTAACGCCGCAGGCGCGCGCGGTTGTACTCGACCTCTTCCGGCTTCAGCTGGAAGCCGACATAGATGAAGTAGTCGTCGGCGCTCTCGCCCTCCTGCAGCTCGATGACGATCAGCCGCTCCTGGCCGAAGCTCATGGTGTTGCGGTTGCCCTCGAACAGGAAGTCGGTTGAGAACACGCCCTTGTCCACGACTTCGCGGTCGGCGCCAGCGTAGGCGACGAAGTAGCTGAAGTTGCTGGCCCGGGCCTTGTTGGCCGGCCCGCGCGAGGCGGTGAACTGGATCTGCATCTCGGTCTCGACGACGCCGGCCGCACCCTCGTCGAAGTCCGTCTCGCAGTTGCCGCCGAAGCCGACGATCTGGGCCTCCAGCGTGACGTCGGTCAGGTCGCGCCCCTCGCCGGGGCGAAACTTGGTCAGCTCGGCCAGGTCCTCGACGATCTGCACGGTGGGACAGGGCGGCAGCGCCGAGTCGTCGGCGGAACCGCAGGCGGCGAGCGCCAGGGCCGCGGCCAACGCCGCCGCCAGCCGCCAGGGACGCGCCGTCCCGCCGCGCTTCGCCCGTGCCACCGGCGCTTCTCCCTGCTATCCCGCTGCCTTGCCGCCGCGACAGGCGATGCGATATTAAGGCCGCGCACGCGGCCCCGACCGGGGCCGACCCTATCGCCACGCCCGCGCCCGAACAAGGCCGCGGCCGTCCCTCAAGGGCGCCTTTCGGAGGTCCGATGGACAAGTCCAAGCTCACCGTCCTCTTTGCCAGCCCGCGCGGCTTCTGTGCCGGCGTCGAGCGCGCGGTCGAAATCGTTGAGGCGGCGCTGAAACGCTACGGACCGCCGATCTACGTGCGGCACGAGATCGTGCACAACCGCTACGTCGTCGAGGGGCTGGAGGCCAAGGGTGCGGTGTTCGTCGAGGAACTGGACGAGGTGCCCGACGGCGCCCACGTCGTGTTCTCCGCTCATGGCGTGCCCAAGAGCGTGCCGGCGGAGGCGCAACGCCGCCACCTGCTCTACCTCGACGCCACCTGCCCGCTGGTCAGCAAGGTGCACCGCGAGTCCGAGCGGCACCACCGCGAGGGGCGCCAAGTCATCCTGATCGGCCACTCCGGGCATCCGGAGGTCGAAGGCACGCTGGGCCAGTTGCCCGAGGGCGCCATCGTGCTGGTGGAGGACGTGGCACAGGCCCGAACGGTCAAGGTCGACAACCCGACGCGGCTGTCCTACGCGACACAGACGACGCTGTCGGTCGACGACACGCACGCGATCGTCGCGGCGCTGCGCGATCGCTTTCCCGCCATCACCGGGCCCAAGCAGGAGGACATCTGCTACGCCACCACCAACCGCCAATTGGCGGTCAAGGAGATCGCGCCGGGCGCCGACGCGCTGTTGGTTGTCGGCGCGCCCAATTCCTCGAACTCCAACCGCCTGGTCGAGGTGGCGGAGCGCGCCGGCTGTGGCCGCACCATGCTGGTCCAACGCGCGCTGGACCTGGACTGGGATTGGCTCGACGGCATCGAACGGCTGGGCCTGACGGCCGGCGCCTCGGCGCCCGAAGTGCTGGTCGACGAAGTGCTGGCGGCGATCCGCGAACGCTACGATGTCGAGGTCGAGGAAGTGACGGTGACGCGGGAGGATATCGAGTTCAAGCTGCCGCGCGAACTGGTCGTCGCCTGACTGCGTCGTCGTCGCCCCGATGGCCGTCTACACCGAAGTCTCGGACGACAAACTCGCCGCCTTCGTCGCCGAGTACGACATCGGCGAACTGGTCTCCGCCAAGGGCATCGCCGAGGGCGTCGAGAACTCCAACTACCTGGTGCAGACCTCGAACGCCGGCGCGCCGACCAGCTATATCCTGACGCTCTACGAGAAACGGGTGCGGCCGCAGGACCTGCCCTACTTCCTGGGGCTGATGGAGCACCTGGCGGCGCGCGGCATCGCCTGTCCGACGCCGCTGCACGGCCGCGACGGCGCGGCCCTGCGCAGGCTGTGCGGGCGGCCGGCGGCGATCGTCACCTTCCTGCAGGGCATGTGGCCGAAGCGCGTGGCGCCGCACCATTGCGCCGGCCTGGGCCAGGCGCTGGCAGAGATGCACCTGGCCGGCGCCGACTTCGCGCTCGAGCGCGCCAACGACCTCTCGGTCGCCGGCTGGCGGCCGCTGTTCGAAGACAGCGCGCCGCGCACCCACGAGGTGCAGGCGGGCCTGGCCGAGGAGCTCGCGGCCGAACTTGATGCGCTGGAAGCGGCGTGGCCGGCGGAGCTGCCCCGCGGCGTGATCCACGCCGATCTGTTCCCCGACAACGTGTTCTTCCTCGGCCAACGGCTCTCCGGCCTCATCGACTTCTACTTCGCGTGCAACGACTTCTTCGCCTACGACCTGGCAGTCTGCCTCAACGCCTGGTGCTTCGAGGGCGACGGCAGCTTCAACGTCACCAAGGCACGCCACATGCTCTCGGCCTACCGCCGCGTGCGGCCGTTCTCCGACGCGGAGCTCGACGCCCTGCCGCTGCTGGCCCGGGGTAGCGCGCTGCGCTTCCTCCTGACGCGCCTCTACGACTGGCTGCACCACCCCGCGGGCGCGCTGGTCATGCCCAAGGACCCGCTGGAGTACCTCGGCAAGCTGCGCTTCCACCGCGATGTCGCCGGGCCCGGCGCCTACGGCCTCGACTGGGCGGCATGACCGAAAAGCCGCTGGTCGACCTCTTCACCGACGGCGCGTGCAGCGGCAACCCCGGTTGGGGCGGTTGGGGCGCCATCCTGCGCTACGACGAAGCGGAGAAGGAGATCGCCGGCGGCGTCGCCGACACCACCAACAACCGCATGGAGATGTGGGCGGCGATCGAGGCGCTGAACGCGCTGAAGCGGCCGTGCCGCGTGCGCCTGCACACCGACAGCACCTATCTGCGCGACGGCATCACCAAGTGGATCCACGCCTGGAAGCGGAACGGCTGGAAGACCGCGGCGAAGAAGCCGGTCAAGAACGTCGACCTGTGGCAGGCGCTCGACGAGGCCGCCGCGCGCCACGAGGTCGACTGGGTCTGGGTGCGCGGCCATGCGGGCCACGCCGAGAACGAACGCGCCGACGAGATCGCGCGGCTGGCGCTCAAGCAGGCGCGCGACGCAGCGGTGATGTGAAACGGGGGCCGCTTGGGCCCCCGTATTGTCTGGTCTGGCTCAGCGCTTCTAAAGGCTGCCCAGCACCGACTCCGCGCTGGAGACGTCGAGTTCGCCGGGGTTGGGCTCGACTGCCAAGTGGGTCACCGTGCCGTCGTCGACGACCATGGCGAAGCGGCTGCCGCGCACGCCGAGACCGATGGCCGAGAGGTCGAGCACCAGATCGAGCGCCTTGGTGAAGTCGCCGCTGCCGTCGGCCAGCATGCGCACGCTGCCGCCGACGTGCTGGTCCTTGCCCCAGGCCTCCATGACGAACGGGTCGTTGACCGCCAGGCAGGCGATCTCGTCGACGCCCTTGCCCTTCAGCTCGGCCGCGTGGCTGACATAGCCCGGCAGGTGCTTCGCCGAGCAGGTCGGCGTGAACGCGCCCGGCACCGAGAACAGCACCACCTTCTTGCCGCCGAAGAAGTCGGCCGTGGCGATCTCGTCGATGCCTTCCGCGGTCTTTTCGCGCAGCGTCCCAGTCGGGACCTTGTCGCCAACCTTGATGGTCATTGCCTCTTCCCTCGTTTGGTCTCGTTATGGGGTCCGCGGGCCGGACGGCCGCGCCGGTCATTACATAGCCTCTGCATCGGGAGAATCCAGCCCCGCCAAGGGGCGTTTTCAGCTCAGTTGCCGGCCAGCCGCGGCGGGTCGCCGGCGCCCGCGAGCGCGGCGAACACAGCGTCGCGCGTCAACAGCTCCGGCAGCGCCACGCCGCCCGGCGCCGCGGGTCCGTAGACCGCGTCGAAGGGAATGCCATAGCGGCCGAAGCTGGCGAGGTAGGCGGCGATCGCCGCGTTCGGCCGCGTCCAGTCGGCCTGCATGGCGACCACGGCGCCGTCCGCGACGAGGTCCGCGAAATCGCTCGTCTCGAGCACCAGCTTCTTGTTGACCTGGCAGGTCAGGCACCAGTCGGCGGTGACGTCGACGAAGACGACATGGCCCTCGGCGACCAAGTGCGAGATCGCCGCGCGGTCGAAGGGCTGCCAGGCGACGCCGGCGACGTCGACCACGCGGGCTCGCGCCGCCGGCTCGGGCCCCAGCGCCGGCGTGACGAAGGCCAGCAGCGCGGCCAGCGCGACGCCCGGCCAGGCCGCGCGGCGCCAGCCGGCGTCGCGGTGCCCCAGCGCCAGCAGCGCAGCCGCGACAACCATCAGCCCGGCGATGACTGCTGCGGCGGCGGTCGAAGACTGGACGCTGAGCACCGACAGCAGCCACACCGCCGTCGCGACCAGCGCCAGCGACAGCACCCGGCGCAGCACCACCATCCACGGCCCCGGCCGCGGCAGCCGCGCGGCGATCCCCGGGAACAGCGCGACCAAGAGGTATGGCAAAGCGAGCCCGAGGCCGAGCGCCAGGAAGACCAGGGAAATCTCGACCGCGCCGCGGCTGAGCGCGAAGCCGACGGCGGTGCCGAGGAACGGCGCCGTGCACGGCGTCGCCAAAAGCGTCGCGAAGGCGCCGGTCAGGAAGCTGCCGGCCAGACCGTGCGGCCGCTCGGCTTCGGTCGCGCGCAGCGCCGCGTCGCCGGCCCAGCCCGGCAGGCGGATCTCGAACAGGCCCCACATGTTGCAGGCAAACAGCGTCAGCAGCACGACCATCGCCACCAGGAACAGCGGCTGTTGGAACTGGATGCCCCAGCCGACCGCCATGCCGCCGGCCTTGACGGCGATCGCCGCGGCCGCCAGCACCAGGAACGAGACGACGATGCCGGCCGCGGAGGCGAGGAAGCTGAGCCGGATCCGCCCGCGGTCGCCGCCGCCATGGCCGACCACGCCCAACAGCTTGATCGACAGCACCGGCAGCACGCACGGCATCAGGTTGAGGATCAGCCCGCCGATCAGCGCCAGCCCGAGGATGGTCAGGAGCGGCGTGGTCATCGGTGCCGTGTCGATCGGCACCGGGGTGCCGAACTGCGGCTGCAGCGCCGCCTCCATGGCACGCGGGCCGTCGATCAGCGTCAGGCGCAGCGGCGCGCCGGCGACCGCGACGGGGCCGTCCAGGCCGGCGGCGTCGACGGCGACGACGCGGACTTCGGCGCGCAGGCCGTCCTGCGACACCCGCACCTGCGGCCGCTCGAAGTAGACGTCCTCCGGCCCCTCGACCAGGAGGTCGGGGGCCTCGAACGGATCGGCCGCGGTGAACGCCGCCGCCAGCACCGGCGCCGTGACATCGCCGGTCAGCACGGCGCCGTCGAAGCGCAGGCCGGCGCCGCTGCCGTCGCCGGGCACCTGGGCGCGGAAGCGGTCGATGTCGCCGACGAAGGCCGAGGGGTCGGCCGGGCCAGCCGGCAGGGTCAGCGCCAGGTCGGCCTCACCGGGGACGCAGACCTCCTCGCAGGTCAGGTAGGTGACGTGCGCGGCGACATCGAGCGGCTGGCCGGGCGTCGCCAACGCCACGTCGATCGGGAAGACGACGCGCTCGCCGTAGCCGAAGGTGTCGAGGCCGAACAGCGTGAAGCGGTGCGGCGCCGGCCAGCGGAAATCCGTCGCGGCGGCGTTGTCGCTGCGGGTCCAGGCCAGTACCGGCGGCAGGCCGGCGTCGCCCGGCGTGCGCCAGTAGGTCTTCCAGCCCGGCGCCAGCTCGAACTCGAGCCCCAGCCGCACCTCGTCGAGTTCGCCGGTCGCCACGGTTGCGGCGATCAGCCGCACGGCCGCCTGCTCCGTGCGCGCCCAGTCGGAGGCACCCGGCGGCGCGGCGGCGGCCGGCGCGGCCCAGAGGATGGCCATGGGGGCGGCCAGCCCAAGTGCCGCCACAATTCGGCGGCAGCTTGCTACGGCTTCACGTATGGGGGTCAACATTGCCCGACATATAGGAAAGCGGCGGGCGTCAGTATAGGTGGGGCGGGCTCGCGGCCGCCTCACATTTGCGTGCCGCCGGCCCTGGCCCGCCGGCGCCGGGACTTGGCGAAAATCCAGTCGCCGCAGGCCATTGCGGCTGGTTGGCACATTTCGTTAACCATTTGACGCCACAGCACCGCTTGCGAGGCGCGGTGCGCGGTCATAGATTCGAAAGGCTATCGGGTTAGGGCTGAACCCGGCCCCAACCGCCATGAAACCGGACACCCGGTGACGAGATGAGCAGCGGCTATTTGGAAGGGCAGATCCTGATCGCCATGCCGACCATGGCGGACCCCCGCTTTGCGCGCACGCTGATCTACATGTGCGCCCACAACGCGGACGGGGCCATGGGGCTGGTCATCAACAAGCCGCTGGAGTCGCTGACGTTCGACGAGCTGCTGGAGCAGCTGGAGGTCGAGCCGAACGGCGCCCACACCGACGTCCAGATCCACTTCGGCGGTCCGGTCGAGTCCGGCCGCGGCTTCGTCCTCCACACCGCGGACTTCATGCAGGAAGGCACGCTGGTCGTCGACGGCGACATCGCGCTGACGGCGACGGTCGACATCCTGCGCGAGATGGCGCGCGGCGCCGGCCCGCGCCACTCCATGCTGGCGCTGGGCTATGCCGGCTGGGCCGCCGGGCAGCTGGAGAGCGAGATTCAGGAGAACGCCTGGCTGCACGTGCCGGCCGATCCCGACCTGCTGTTCGGCGTGGACCTGGAGGACAAGTGGGAGCTGGCGCTCAAGAAGGTCGGCGTCGCCGACTTCAACAAGCTCAGCGGGGCCGCCGGCCACGCGTGAGTCGGGCGCCGGCGCCCGACCCCTTCCCTGACCGTCAGTCGTCCGCGGCCGCTTGCTGGGCCTGCGCCGCGCGGTGGAAGTCGTCGACCAGGTAGGCGAACAGGATGTGGTCGTGCCAGCGGCCGTTGATCTTCAGGTACTTGCGGGCGTAGCCCTCTTCCGTGAAGCCGCACCTGATCAGCAGCCGCTTGCTGGCCTCGTTGTTCGGCAGGCAGGCCGCCTCGACGCGGTGCAGCTGCAGCCGCTCGAAGCAGAACTCCAGCATCAGCGGCAACACCTCGGTCATGTAGCCCTGGCGCGCATGGGACGCGCCGACCCAGTAGCCCAACGAGCCCGACTGGGCGACGCCGCGCCGCAGGTTGGACAGCGAGATGCCGCCGATCACCGCGGCGTCGCCGCGGCGGAACACGAACATGCTGTAACCGGCGTCGTCGCGCCAGTCGGCGGCATAGCGACGCAGCCGACGGTGGAAGGCCTCGCGGGTCAGCGCATCGTCGGGCCAGGTCGGCTCCCACGGCTCGAGAAACTTGCGGCTGGCCGCGCGCACTTCGGCGTAGGCGCGCCAGTCGCGCTCCGTCGGCGGGCGCAACAGCACGCGCCGGCCCTCCAGCCGGACCGAGCCGGCGCCGCCGCTCAGGGGTCGCAGAAAGCGCATCGTCGGCCCCGCGCCCGTCAGGCCGCTAGCGCGCGCAGCCGCGCGGCGATTGTCGCGTCCGCGGCCAGGTGTTCGACGGGCCCCATCGCCGCCAGCGTCGGTGGGCTGGCCAGCAGCCGTTCGGCGACGCGCCGCACCGCGGCGCCGTCGACGGCGGCCAGGTCGTCGAGCTGCTCCGCGACGCTGAGCGGCCGGCCGTGCACGAGCAGTTGGTGCGCCAACTGCTCGCAGCGCGCGCCGCTCGACTCCAGGCTCATGAGGAGGCCGGCCCACAGCTGGGTGCAGGCGCGGTCGAACTCGTCGCCGTCCGGCGCGGCCGTGGCCGCCGCGGCGATCTCGTCGCACAGCACCGGCATCAGTTCGGCGATCTGCTCGGCGCCGGTGCCCGCATAAACGCCGAACAGGCCGTCGTCGGCGTAGGACGTGGCGAAGGCGTAGATCGAGTAGACCAGGCCGCGCGCCTCGCGCAGCTCCTGGAACAGGCGCGAGGACATGCCGCCGCCCATCAGGTTCGCGAGCACGCCCAGCGCATAGTAGTCCGGGTCCTTGTAGGGCACGCCGCGGAAGCCCAGCACCAGGTGCACCTGCTCCAGCGCCCGCGCCTCGCGGAAGGCGCCGCCGCGATAGCTGGCGCCCGAGTGGTCGGCGCCGGGCCCGGCCGGGACGTCGCCGAAGGCGGCCTCGGCCAGCGCGACCAGGGCGTCGTGCTCGACCTTGCCGGCGGCGGCGAGCACCATGTCGCCGGCGCGGTAATGGTGCTCGAGGTAGCCGACCAGGACGTCGCGCGGCATCGTGCGCACCACCTCCGCGTCGCCCAGCACCGGCCGGCCCAGCGGTTGGGCCGGGAAGGCCGCCGCCTGGAAGTGGTCGAACACCACATCGTCCGGCGTGTCGTGGACCTGGCCGATCTCCTGCAGCACCACGGCGCGCTCGCGGCTCAGCTCCGCGTCGTCGAAGGTCGAGTGCAGCAGGATGTCGCTCAAGATGTCGACCGCCAGCGGCACGTGCTGGGCCAGCACCTTGGCGTAATACGCCGTGCTCTCGCGCGCGGTGTAGGCGTTCAGGTGGCCGCCGACGGCCTCGATCTCCTCGGTGATGGCGCGGGCGCTGCGCCGGCCCGTCCCCTTGAACGCCATGTGCTCCAAGAGGTGCGAGACGCCGGCGAGCTCCGGCCGCTCGTCGCGGGTGCCGACGTTGACCCACAGGCCGAGCGTCGCGGTCTCGACCTGGGGCATGGCGTCGGTCGCGACGCGCAGGCCGTTCGCGAGCGTGGTGACTCGCACGTCGCCACGGGCGGTGATGCTCATGCGGCGCTCTCCGGCCGCACGCGCTCGCGCACGAACGCCTTCACGCGCGCCAGGTCGTTGGGCAGCAGGGTCAGGCGCTCCTCGCGCTCATAGAGGTCGGCCAGGCGCGGCGGCAGCGCCGGACGCACGCCGGTCGCGTCCTCCACCGCGTCGGGGAACTTCGCCGGGTGGGCGCAGGCCAGCGCCACCACCGGGACGGTCGCGTCGCGCCGCCGATCGCGCGCCGCGGCCAGTCCGACGGCGGTGTGCGGGTCGACCAGCTCGCCCGTCGCCGCGTGCACGGCGCGGATCTCCGCCAGCGTGCCGGCGTTGTCGGTGCGGTGGCCGTCGAACAGCTCGCGCGCCGCCCCCCAGCGGTTGTCGCCGACGGCCAGCCGGCCGGTGTCGCGGAAATCGGTCATCGCCTGCGCCACGGCGGCGCCGTCGCGGTCGTAGAGCTCAAACAACAGCCGCTCGAAGTTCGACGACACCTGGATGTCCATGCTGGGCGACAGTGTCGGCTCCACCGGGGCCACGTCCATCGTGCCACTTTCGAAGAAGCGCGCCAGGATGTCGTTGCGGTTGGAGCCGACAATCAGGTGCGCGATGGGCAGGCCAAGGCGATGCGCAGCGTAGGCGGCGTAGACGTTGCCGAAATTACCGGTCGGCACGGCGAAGGCGATGCGCCGGTCGGGCGCGCCGAGCGCCACGGCCGCGGTCACGTAGTAGACGATCTGGGCCATGATGCGGGCCCAGTTGATGGAGTTGACGGCGCTCAGCTTCAGTTCGTCGCGGAAGGCGGCGTCGTTGAACATCGCCTTCACCGCGTCCTGGCAGTCGTCGAAGGTGCCCTCCAGCGCGATGTTGTGCACGTTGGCGGACACGACGGTGGTCATCTGGCGGCGCTGGACTTCCGACGTGCGGCCGGCCGGGTGCAGGATGAAGATGTCGATCGAGGCGCGGTCGCGACAGGCCTCGATCGCCGCCGAGCCGGTGTCGCCGGACGTGGCGCCGACGATCGTCACCCGCTGGCCCCGGCGCGCCAGCACGTGGTCGAAGAGGCGCCCGACGAGTTGCAGGGCGTAGTCCTTGAACGCCAGCGTCGGGCCGTGGAACAACTCCATCAGCCACAGGCCCTCGTCGAGCTGCTTGAGCGGCGCCACGGCGGCATGGTCGAAGCCGGCGTAGGTCTCGGCGACCATGGCGTCGAAGGCGGCCGTCGGCACCGCGTCGCCGACAAACGGGCGCATCACGGCGGCGGCGGTCTCGGCATAGGACCAGCCGCGCATGGCGCGCCACTCGTCGGCCGACCAGTGCGGCCAGCGTTCGGGCACGTAGAGGCCGCCGTCCCGCGCCAGGCCGGTCAGCAGCACCCCCTCGAAGTCGAGCGCGGGGGCCGCCCCCCGGGTCGAAACGTACTTCACGCGCGGCGATCTCCCGATCCGCCAAAAAGGGCGGCTAACCTAGCCAATCCGCCGGGTCAGGAAAAGCCGTGGTGCGAGGCACCGGAGGCTGGGGCCGGATGGGGCGCCAAAACGCCTAGTCGCAGGTGAAATCGGCCTTGATCGTGGCCAGCAGCCCGTCGCCGGCCGGCATGCCGCGCTGGTCGAAATTGCGGTGCGCCCACTTCATGAAGGCCCAGCGGATCTCGTCCGGCCGGTTCTGCGCCGGCAGGCAGACGTTGTCGGCCTTGCCGCCGTCCGTCATCATGACGTAGGCGTCGGTGAAGCCCTTGATGTACTGCTCGCACTCGGCCTCGGCCGCCGCCCCCCAGCGCGAATCGTTGTCGCCCTCGACGCACGGCTCCAAGAGTTCCTTCACCGTGTAGCCGGACAGCTCTTGCGCCTGCGCCGCACCGAGGCCGAGCGTCATGGCCAGGCCAAGAGCGGTCGCGAGACTGCGGGTCTTCATGGCAAGTCTCCTCTCCCCAGGCATGCGTGAACCGGCCTACTGGTCGCCCGCGTAGGCCCGCACGGCGCGGTCCATCATCGCCCGGTGCTGCTCGTTGTTGAGCCAGCCCGGCCGCGCCACCTGGGCCCACAGGTCCTCGTCGGCCATGTTCTGGTGGCAGCCCATGCACAGGCCGGTGCGCTCCATCTTCTCGCGGATCGGCGCCGGCAGCGGCCCGGTCAGCGGCCAGTGGGAGCCGATGCTGACCAGCTGCTCGTCGTCGCGGGTGACGATCTGCGACAGGTCGTGGTCCAGCGCCGGGACGGCCGGCGACTGCACCTGGTACTGGCGCGGGATGGTCTGGCCCTGCGCGGTCTCCAGATCGACGACAAAGCCGTCCTCGTAGCCCAAGAGGAAGCGGCCGTCCTCGATGCCGTAGCCCAGCGCCTTCGGGTTGTTGTGGCAGCTCTCGCACGAGCGCGCCTTGCGCCCGGCCGTGTGCGGCTGCACCGCCGCGTGGTCCAGGCCCTTGCCCTCCGGCGTGTTCCAGATGACGTTCTCGGCCACCGTGTTGCCGTCCTTGTCGATCACCGTGGTGATGACCTGGCAGCCTGGCATCATCGGGCTGACGCGGCCCTCGCCGTTGATGCCCAGGATCGGTGTCTCCCAGCGCAGGTACGAGCGCGTCTCCGACACCTTGCCGGCGCTCTTCAGGCCGTTGGTGCCCAGCTCCGCGTCCGCCGTCAGGCCGTTCGGCGCGCGCGAGTTGGCGTTCTCGATCCAGTCGACGTCGGTCTTGCCCTCGGAATAGTCGACGGTGACATGGCAGCCATAGCACTGCGGCGCCCAGTCGGCGTGGCAGGCGTAGCACTCCATCGACTCCATGTGCCGGCTGACGTTCGACATGGCGACCTGGCTGTTGAGGTTCTTCCAGGTCTGGTCGACGGCGATCTGCCGCAGCACCGGCACCTCGAAGTCGAGGCCCGAGGCCGAGTGCATGATCACCTTCTTGCCGCGCTTGACGACGTTGCCGAACGGGTTGCCGCGCGCGGTCAGCAGGTAGCCGTCCTGCGGCTCGTACTCGGTGGCGAAGAGCTGGAAGTCGGTCAGCTCGTCGGTCAGGCCGCGCGGCGCGTCGCTGATGGCCTCCTGGAACTCCTCGCCGTAGCCCAGCGGCAGCTCCCAGGGGTACTGGGTCGTCGTGCCGTGGCAGTCGGAGCACTCGATCTCGACCTGTGCCAGCGTCGTGCCGTACAGCGAGCCGTCGCCGTGCATGTCGATCGAGGTGTGGCAGTCCTGGCACAACAGGCCACCCTGCGGGTTGCCCGGCCGGCTCTGCACCTGGTGGTGCAGGTCGTCCTTGATGAACAGGTAGTTCTTGGTGTGCAGCTTGGGCTGCTTGCCGCCCTGCGCGTCGTACGGGCTGCCGTAGGGAAACTCCATGATGCCCTGGTAGCTGACGCCGATGCGCTTGCCGCGGTTGTGACAGGTGTTGCAGGTCTCCGACGGGATGCCCGAGTACTCGGTGCCGTTGTGGGCGACCTTGGACTTGCGCGTCGCCTGCATGCGGTGAACCAGCAGGTGGCCCTGCTGTTCCTTGTGGATCGTCGGATCGCCGCCCTCGTAGAGGCCCTCGTTGGAGTACGGCACGTGGCACGACGAGCAGCCGGTGCCGCGGAAGTCGCCGCGCTTTTCGCGCCCTGTCACGCCGACGTGGCAGCGCTGGCACTGCTGCCGCGAATAGGTGATGCCGGCCATGTTGGGATGGTCGGGAATGAGGTCGACGTCGACGTCCGGCGGCTGCTGCTGCTCGTCCGGGAACTGGTCCGGATGGGCGGCGATCATCGCCGTCATGTATGCCTTGTAGGCGTCGGTGCCGACCGCCGGCTCCGGGCCGTCGGCGTCGGTCTGGTTGTAGTTGCCCCAGACGACCTTGTGGTCGGACTGCAGGCCCCAGGACCAGAAGTTGCCCTGCAGCTTGCCGGCCTCGGTGTTCATCAGCGACTTGGCGACGCGCTCGGCATAGCCGTCGTGGCACTGGCCGCAGGAGCGGTCGGCGATCCAGACGCTGCCGGGGTCGGGATAGAAGAGGTCGGGTCCGCCGGACTCGGCCTGTTCCTGCGGGGCACCCTGGTGCGCGGCGTCGGCGGTCGTGGCCGTCGGGTCGCCGCCGTGGCAGACGACGCAGCCGCCGGGATCGCCGTAGTCGGCGCCCAGCGCCTCGATGGTGTCCTGCATGTCGCCGTCGGAGAAGCGCTCGATGCCCTCGTGGCACGACTGGCAGCCCAGCTCCGCCGCGCGCTCGGCGGAGACCGTCTCGAACTGCTGCGCGCTGGCGGCGCAGGTCCACACGAGACCGGCGAAGATGGCGAAAGCCGCACGCGTCATCCGTCGTCCCCCCTCAAGGCGCGGCGCGCAACGATCCCTCCCGAGGTCCCGGGCGCGCAATACCCCCAAACTCCTCATGGATTCATAGCAGAGGCGCGCGCGGCGGCACCAATCAAAAAGCGCCCGGGCCGCCCGGCGCCGCAAGCTGCCGCAACGCACAGGCGGAAGTCGGCCGTCTTGCACAAACCCTCGGTGCGAATGTGAACAAGTTCCGAGCAGATGACGACGGGCCATCCCCGACTCGTCGCCGCCGGCTTGACCGGCGCCGCGGCGGCGCTTCACCATCGCCGCCATGGGGTCCGCCTACACCCGTCGCGAGATCGTCGCCGACGCGGTCGTGCACATCATCGGCACGGTCGCCGGCATTGCCGGCGGCCTGGTGCTGCTGGCGACCGCGAACGGCGGCGGGCCGGTACTGACCTTCAGCGTCGCGGCCTACACCCTGGCGCTGATCGCCATGCTGGATTTCTCGGCGCTCTACAATCTGGCGCTCGGCTCGCCGCGCCGGGCGCTCTACCGCCGGCTCGACCGCACCGCGATATTCATCTTGATCGCCGGCAGCTACACGCCGTTCGCGCTGGTCAAGATCGGCGGCACGCTGGGGCTGGGCCTGTTCGTCACGGTCTGGCTCGGCGCCGCGTTCGGCAGCTACATCGAGCTGTGGCACCCGCGCCGCTGGGAGCGGCAGACCTTCGTGCTCTACCTGGCTCTGGGCTGGTGCATCGTGCTGGCGGCCGGGCCGCTCCTGGACGTCCTCGCCGCGCCGGCGCTGGCGCTGCTGCTGGGCGGCGGCCTGATCTACACCGCGGGCGCGATGATCTACCTGTGGCAGCGGCTGCCCTACCACAACGCCATCTGGCACGCGCTGGTGCTGGTCGCCGCGGGCTGCCACTACGCCGCGATCTACCGCTACGTCGCCGTGCCAGCGGTGGCGGCGTGAGGCGTCAGTCGAGGTATCGTGCCTTCAGGTGCGCTTCGAACACCGCGGGGTCGAGGGGGCGGCCGGTCGCCTGCGTCACCAGTTCCTCGCTCGATAGCAGCGAGCCCTTCTCGTGCACGTTCGCGCGCAGCCAGCGCATCAGCGGCAGGAAGTCGCCGCGCGCGATGGCGGGGCGCAGGCCAGGGTCGGCGCGGGTCGCGGCGTCGAACAACTGCGCCGCGGTCATGGCGCCCAGCACGTAGGTTGGGAAGTAGCCCCACAACCCGCCCGGCCAGTGGATGTCCTGCAGGCAGCCCAGCCGGTCGTCGGGCGGCGTCAGGCCCAGCAGGTCCTGCATGCCCTCCGCCCAGGCGCCGGGCAGGTCGGCGAGCCTGAGGTCGCCGGCGACCAGCGCCCGCTCCAGCCTGTAACGTAGGATGACGTGCGCCGGGTAGGTCGCCTCGTCGGCGTCGACGCGGATGAAGCCGGGCGCGACGACGGTCGCCAGGCGGTAGAGGTTCTCCGCCTCCCACACCGGACCCCGGCCGTCGAAGGCGTCGCGCATCAATGGGGCCGCGAAGGCCATGAACTCGCGGCCGCGGCAGACCTGCAGTTCGACGATCATCGACTGGCTCTCGTGCACGCCCATGCCGCGGGCGACGCCGACCGGCTGGTGGCGCCAGCGCTCGGGCAGGCCGAGCTCGTACATGGCGTGGCCGGTCTCGTGCAGCACGCCCATCAGCGCGGAGAGGAAGTCGGCCTCGTCGTAGCGCGTGGTGATGCGCACGTCGCCCGCGGCGCCGCCGCAGAACGGGTGGGCGCTGACGTCCAGGCGCCCGCGCGTGAAGTCGAAGCCGATGACCTCCATCAGGCGCACGCCCAGCGCCCGCTGCCGGTCCAGCGGGAACGGGCCTTTGGGCGCAACGGGCGCCGGCCGCGCCGCCTGGCGCTCCAGCGCGGCGGCGACGAAGTCCGGCAGGAAGCCCGCGAGGTCGTCGAACAGGGCGTCGATGCGCCGGGCGCGGCCGCCGGGCTCGAACTCGTCGAGCAGCGCGTCGTAGGGATCGAGGCCCAGCGCCGCGCCGACCGCCTGGCCGCGCTCGCGCGTCAGGCGCAGGACCTCCTCGAGGAACGGCCGCAGCAGTTCGAAATCGTCCTGCGCCCGCGCCGTGCGCCAGGTCATCTCGCAGGCCGACACGGCCCGGGCCTCGGCCTCCACCAGGTCCGGCGGCACGGCGGTGGCGCGGGCGTAGGCGCCGCGCATCTCGCGCAGGTTGGCGGCGGTCCAGGCGTCATGGTCCCCGTTGCCGTCGCCGGCGGCGTCGAGCAGCGCGCCGACGTCGCCGTGAGTCAAGAGCTCGTGGCGCAGCACGGAGAGGGTCGCGGTCTGCTCGCCGCGCACCGGGGCGCTGCCCTGCGGCAGCATCGTCGCCGTGTCCCACTCGAGCACGCCCAGGGTGTCGCCGATCAGGCCGATGCGGCGGAAGCGTTCGGTGAGCTGCTCGTAGGGCGTCATGGGGCTGTCTCGCGGCGCAGGTGGAACAGCACGTAGATCACGG
>Ga0066189_10000056_pt1 | contig 17363 bp, 10 predicted proteins | sample WorMetilPIANOSA1_FD_59454 | JGI IMG/M metagenome (GOLD analysis project Ga0066189, IMG submission 59454) | Marine gutless worms symbiont microbial communities from Max Planck institute for Marine Microbiology, Germany - Olavius ilvae PIANOSA.1... | ecosystem: Host-associated > Annelida >...
CGCCAGCAGGTTGAACGCTTCCGGCCGCTCGGCGCGGGCCTCGTCGCGCGGCTTGCCGTCGGCGGCGAGATCCTCCGGCCCGGGCAGCGGGTGGGGGTCGGTCTTCGCCTTGCGGATCTTCTGGGCGATCGTGTCGGGGCCGTCGGTCAGGTTGATGCGCGAGTAGTCCGAGGCGTCCGACTTCGACATCTTGTTGCGCCCGTCGCGCAGGCTCATCACCCGGGTCGCGGCGCCGAAGATCAGCGGCTCGGTCAGCGGGAACAGCTCGACGCCGTAGTCGCCGTTGAACTTCTGGGCGATGTCGCGGGTCAGCTCCAGGTGCTGCTTCTGGTCCTCGCCGACCGGCACGTGGCTCGCCTTGTAGACCAGGATGTCCGCCGCCATCAGGTCGGGGTAGACGTAGAGCCCGACGCTGGCATTCTCGCGGTGCTTGCCGGCCTTCTCCTTGAACTGGGTCATGCGGTTCAGCCAGCCCAGGCGCGCCACGCAGTTGAACACCCAGGCCAGCTCGGCGTGTGCCGGCACCTGGCTCTGGTTGAACACGATCGAGGTCTTGGGGTCGATGCCGCAGGCCAGCAACGCCGCCGTCACCTCGCGGGTCTGCGACTTCAGCACCTCGGGCTCCTGCCACACGGTGATCGCGTGCATGTCGACCATGCAGTAGAGGCAGTCGTAGTCGGCCTGCAGCCCGACCCAGTTGCGGATCGCGCCGAGGTAGTTGCCGAGGGTGACGCCGCCGGAGGGCTGGATGCCCGAGAAGATTCGGCTCATGGGTGTGGACCCCGTGACCTGGTGTTGCCGACCGCCTTGGGCGGGACCGTGAAGGGCCGGCTCTTATGGCCGCGCCGCCGCGGCTGGTCAAGCAGTGGCCGGTCAAGCGGCGCGAGGGCGCTGGCGTCGGCCGCGTGACTGGCGGACACTGCGCGCGACAGGAGGCCCGTCCATGACCGAACCCTCCGTGCTGATCGGCGGCTGCGCCTGCGGCGCCGTGCGTTACGAGTCCCGCGAGCCTCCCGGGTTCTCGTTCCACTGCCAGTGCCGGGCGTGCCAGCGCGCCACCGGCGCCGGGCACGCCTCCGCCTTCGTCCTGCCGGTGGACGCCGTCACGCTCACGGGCAAGATCAGCACCTACGACCGGCCATCAGACCGCGGCAATACGGTCACCCAGGGCTTCTGCGCCCGCTGCGGCTCGCCGGTGCTGAACCGCAACGCCGCCTATCCTGACAGCCTCTACGTCAACGCCGCGACGCTCGACGACCCCACGGTGTTCCACCCGACGACCGTGCTGTTCCGGGACAAGGCCCAGCCCCGGGACGCCATCGATCTTTGACGGGCCTCAGGCACGGGCGCGCAACAGCGCGCGCAACTCGCCCAGGCGCGCCGCGCCCGTGGCCTGGGCGAGTGCCGCATAGACGACGAGCCCGCCGGCGACCAGGACGGCGAGGGCCAAGATGCGCACCGACTGGGTCCCGGCCAGTGGCGCTTCCAGCCCGCGCGCTGCGCCCCACAGCGCGATTCCCATCGCCGCGGCGCTGACGACGATGCGCGGCAGGCGCGTCCGCAACCGGGCGTCGAGCACCAAGCCACCGCGCCGCGCCAGCATCAGCGCCAGTAGGCCGGCGTTGAGCCAGGCCGAGCACGCGGTCGCGAGCGCGATGCCGACATGGGCGAGGAACTGCATCAAAATGACGGCCAGCACCACGTTGGCGACCATGGCGCCGGCGGCGATTTTGACCGGCGTCGCCGTGTCCTCGCGTGCGAAGAATCCGGGCGAGAGGGCCTTGATCAGGACATAGGCCGGCAGACCCGCGGCAAAGGCGGCGAGCGCCCCGGCGGTCGCGGTTGCCGCTTCGGCGCCAAACGCGCCGCGCTGGAACAGCACGGTGACGATGGGCTGCGGGATGGCGATCAGCGCCGCCATCGCCGGGACCGTCAGGAACAGCGCCAGCTCGATGGCCCGGTTCTGGCTGTCGTGGGCGCCCGCCCCATCGCCCGCGCGCAGCTGGCGCGACAACAGCGGCAACAGCGCGATGCCGACCGCGACGCCGACGACGCCCAGCGGCAGCTGGTTCACCCGGTCGGCGTAGTAGAAGTAGGAGATCGCGCCCGACGGCAGCAGCGACGCCAGGATGACGTCGATCACCAGGTTGATCTGCACGACGCCGGCGCCGATCGCCCCCGGGATCATCAGGCGCAGGAGCCGCTTGACGCCGGGGGTCAGCCGCGGCCGGGGCAGGTGCAGCACCACACCCGCCTGGCGGCAGGCGATCGCCAACAGCACGAACTGGGCGATGCCCGCGGCGGCGATGCCCCAGGCCAGGAGGTGCCCCGGCGTCTCGAAGCGCTCGCTGAGGAACGCCATCATGGCGATCAGGATGACGTTCAGCACGATCGGCGCCGCGGCCGCGGCGGCAAACCGGTCGAGGCTGTTCAGCACCCCGCCGGCCAACGCCACCAGCGCCATGAACAACAGGTAGGGGAAGGTGATGCGGGTCAGCTCGACCGCCAGCGCGAACCTGGGCGGGTCGTCGACGAAGCCCGGCGCCAGTACGGTCATCAACAGCGGCATCGCCGCCTGCGCCGCCAGCACCAACGGCAGGAGCACGGCCATCAGCACCGAGAGCGTGTCCTCGGCAAAGGCGATGGCGACCTGGCGGCCCTCACCCTCCAGGCGCCGCGCGAACTGCGGCACAAAGGCGGCGTTGAAGGCGCCCTCCGCGAACAGCCGGCGGAAAAAGTTGGGGAACTTGAAGGCGACGAAGAACGCATCGGCGACCGGCCCGGCGCCCAGGACGTTCGCGATCATGATGTCGCGCACGAAGCCCAGGATCCGGCTGCCCATGATCCAGCCGCCGATCGTCGCAATCGACCGAACCAATGCCATAGGCGCTCTTAGCCGCAAAACGCGGTCCAGGGAAGGCAGTTGCGAGGCGTCGCTCCGCTGCCTAGCTTGCGCACGCCGTGACAACGCGCCCGAAAGACCTCGCCAACCAGGTCCGACGCTTCGGCGACTGGTTCGCCGGTCGCTCGCCACTCTACGGCGCCTTGTGCCCGCGCATCGCCGAGGACCCTGACCTCCTGGCGCTGATCGCGCTGGCGCAATCGGGCCAGCCGCCGGTCAACATGCTGTTCGGGGCGGTGCAGGACCAGTTGCTGCGGAATCCCGCGGTGCCGCTAGCCAGCCACTACCCGGAGCTCGCGAACGGGCGCGCGCCCATAGGCGATGCCTTTGCGGCGTTCCGATGCTTCGCCCTCGACCATCTCGACGCCATTGCCGCGACCATGCGGTCGCGGCGCGTACAGACCAACGAGCCGGCACGTACGGCGTTGTTTCTGCCCGCGCTGGCGCTCGCGTACGACGCCCGGCCCCTGGCCCTGCTTGAAATCGGCGCCAGCGCCGGGCTCAACCTGCTGATGGACCGCTACGCCTTCGACTACGGGGACGGTCGTCTCGGGCCAGCGAACGCGCCGGCCACCTTCGACTGCGAAGTGCGCGGCGACGGCTTCGCGCCGCCCCGCGCGGTGCCGCCCATCGCCTGGCGCCTGGGACTCGACGTGCGGCCCATCGACGTCGCGAGCCCGGCCGAGCGGCGCTGGCTGCGCGCCTTGGTCTGGCCCGGTCAAGGCGAGCGGGTGACGCGGCTCGAGACGGTGCTGGACATCGCCGCGGCCGACCCGCCGCCGGTGCGCGCCGGCGACGCCAGCCGGGATCTCGACGCCGCGGTGGCCGGGATGCCGGGCGACACCCAGGCCATCGTCCTGCATGCCTTCACGCTGAACCAGCTGGACGACGCCGCGCGCCGCCGCTTCCGCGCCGCGTTGTGGCGCGCGGCGCGGACGCGTCCACTGGTGCGTATCGGCGTCGAGCACCACGGCGGCCGGCGCCCTGCGCTGACAATCGAGCGCTTCGCCGACGGCCGCGCCGAGCGCCGCCGCCTCGCCCGCTGCGACCCCCACGGCGCCTGGCTGGAGTGGCGCGGGTGAGCTACTCCGCCGCGGCCGCCGCCGGTTTCGCTGGCGCCACCGGCTTGGGCTCTGCCGGGGCGCAGGGGTCGGCGAGGGCGGCGAGCAGGCGTTCGCGCACGCGCTTCTGCTTGGTCTCGTGGCTCAGCTTCATGCCGAACGCGTCCTTGACATAGAAGACGTCGACGACGTGCTCGCCGTAGGTCGAGATCTTGGCGCTGCCGATCTGCAGGCTGAGGTCGCGCAGGGCCAGCGCCACGTCATAGAGCAGCCCCGGCCGGTCGCGGCCGTTAAGCTCCAGGACCGTGTAGGTGCGGCTCGCCTCGTTGTCGATGAAGACCCGCGGCGGCACCTTGAACACCTTGGTGCGTGCCGGCACGAAGCTGCGCGGCGCCATCACCTCGGCGGTGCGCAGGGCCCCGCCCAGGCTGCGCTCGACCAGTACCGAGAGCCGCGCCAGGCGGTCCGGCCGGTCGAAGGCGCCGCGCTCCGCGTCCTGCAGCCAGAACACGTCGAGCGCCATGCCCTGGGGCGTGGTGAACACCTTGGCGTCGACGACGCTGGCGCCGGCGGCGGCGAAGGCGCCGGCGAGGCGCATGAACATGCCCGGGTGGTCCTGGGCGTAGACCGTGAACTCGGTGACGCCGCGCGCCCGCTCGACCCGGGTCTCGACGGTCAGCGGCGCGGCTTCCGCTTCGGCGGTGCGCATCATGCGCGCCTGGCGGGCCAGCGTCGGGGCGTCGAAGGCCAGCCAATAGGCCGGGTAGGCGCGCCCCATGTGTGCCGCGATCTCCTCCTCGGGCCAGCCGGCCAGCTCGGCGCGCAGCGCCTCCTGCACCGCGGCGACACGGGCGTCGCGCCCGGTCGCCAGAACGCCGCCCAACAGGTGGTCCTCCGTCGCCCAGTAGAGGTCGCGCAACAGCGTCGCCTTCCAGGCGTTCCAGACCTGCGGGCCGACCGCGCGGATATCGGCGACGGTGAGGCAGAGCAGCAGGCGCAGGCGCTCCGGCGATTTCACCAGCGCCGCGAAGTCGCGGATCGTCTGGGCGTCGGCCAGGTCGCGCTTGAAGGCGGTGTCGCTCATGGCCAGGTGGTGCAGTACCAGCCAGGCGGCGGTCTCGGTCTCCTCCTCGTCGAGGCCGAGGCGCGGTCCCAGGCGCCGCACCACCTCCTCGCCCAGCTCCGAGTGGTCGCCGCCGCGGCCCTTGGCGATGTCGTGGCACAACAGCGCGACGTAGAGCGCGCGGCGCGACTGGATCTTGTGGATCACCTCGCTGGCCAGCGGGTGGTCGTCCTTCAACTTCCCGCGCTCGATGCGGTGCAGGATGCCCAGCGCGAACAGCGTGTGCTCGTCGACCGTGTAGACATGGTACATGTCGTACTGCATCTGCCCGACGACGCGGCCGAAGTCGGGCACCAGTTTGCCGAGCACGCCGACCTCGTTCATGCGTCTCAGCGCGACCTCGGAGTCGCGCTCGTGGGCCAACAGCTGCAGGAACAGCCGGTTCGCCTCCGCGTCGTTGCGCACGTCGTCGTTGAGGCTGTTGAGGGCGCGCGTGACCAGCTTCAGCGCGTTGGGATGGATCTCCAGGTCGTGCTCGTGGCTGGCGTGGAACAGCCGCACCAGCGCCACCGGATCGTCGGCGAAGACCTCGCGGGAGGCGACGTTCAGGCGTCCCTCGTCGACGACGAAGCCGGCGATCTCCTGCGGGCGGCCGAAGCGCGGCAGGCGCAGCAGCGGCTTCTTCTTGTGGTCGACCTCGATCGCGGCACAGAAGATGCGCGTCAGGTCGCCGACGTCCTTGGCCACCAGGTAGTAGTGCTTCATGAAGCGCTCGACGCCCGAAGTGCCGGCGTGGTCGGTGTAGGCCAAGCGGCGCGCGATCTCGGGCTGCACGTCGAAGGTCAGCCGCTCGTCGGGCCGGTCGGTCAAATAGTGCAGGTGGCAGCGCACCGTCAGCAGGAAGTTCTCCGCCTTGGCGAAGCGCCGCGCCTCGGCCCGCGTCAAGACGCCGCGCGCGACCAGCCCGTCCACGTCGGCGGTTAGATAGAGGTACTTGGCGATCCAGTACAGCGTCTGCAGGTCGCGCAGGCCGCCCTTGCCCTCCTTGATGTTGGGTTCGAGGACGTAACGGCTGTCGCCGAGACGCCGGTGGCGCGCATCGCGCTCGGCCAGTTTCGCCTCGACGAAGTCGAGGCCGGTGCCGCGCGCGACCTCGTCGAAAAAACGCCGGCGCAGCTCGTTGTAGAGCGGCTGGTCGCCCCACAGGTAGCGCGACTCCAGCAGTGCCGTACGGATCGTCACGTCGCCCTTGGCGCGCACCAGGCACTCGTTCACCGAGCGCGTCGATTGGCCGACCTTGAGGCCCAGGTCCCACAGCAGATAGAGCATCGCCTCGACGACCTGCTCGCCGTAGGGCGTCTGCTTGTAGGGCGTCAGGAACAGGAGATCGATGTCGGAGTGGGGCGCCAGCTCGCCACGGCCGTAGCCGCCGACGGCGACGACGGCCAGGCGCTCGGACTTGGTCGGGTTGGCGACCGGGTGCAGGCGCTCGGTCGCCAGCTCGTAGATCACCCGGATCAGCTGGTCGATCAGGTGGGCGTTGGCGCGCACCACCACCGTGCCGCTCGCGGCCTCGTCGTCGAAGCGCCGGCGCACCTCCGCACGGCCGTCCGCCAGCGCCGTCTTCAGCACCTCCAGGATCGCCGGCCGCGCCCGCACCGGATCGCCCAGGCGCTCGATCGCGTCCTCCAGCTCCATCTTGATCCGGCGGCGGTCGATGATGCGGCGCTTGTCCGTCAGCTCCGTCATGGTCCCCTAGATGCGCCTCAAGGCCGCAGAAAACAAGGGTTTTGGCTCCGCCGACGTCACGCCGGGGCGGCCTCCAGCGCCGCGGCCAGGCGGGCGCGGCGACGCCAGCCCCAGGCGCAGGCGGCGACGCCCAGCGCCGCGCCCACCATCACCGGCGGGCCGAGGCCCACGACCTCCGAGGCGGCGCCCATGGCCAGCGCGCCCAGCGCCGGGGCGCTGCGGAAGATCAGGCCGTAGAAGCTGAGCACCCGGCCGCGCATCTCGTCGGGCACCGCGGTCTGCACCAGCGTCTGGGCGCCGACGGCGGAGATGGCGATGGCGACGCCGGCGCCGGAAATCGCCAGCAGCGCCAGCGGAAAGACGTCGGTCGCGGCGAAGGCGGCGACGGCGACGCCGCCCAGGGCGGCGCCGGTCAGCGTCGCCCGCGTCAGCCCCGGACGGTCGCCGCGCCGGGCCAGCCACAGGCCGCCGACCAGCGCCCCCAGCCCCAAGGCGGACGTCATCATGGCCAGGCCCCCGGCGCCGCGGTCGAACACCGCGTCAGCGAAGCCGGGCAGGAGTTCCGCGACCGGGCGCACGCCGGCCGCCACCACCAGCGTCAGGAGAAGCAGCGGCCCGATTCCGGCATGGGCCGCAGCGAAGCGCACGCCGGCCATCACGTCGCCGAGGACGGAGCTGCCGCCGCGCGGGCGCGGCTTCGGCCGCGGCAGGTCCATCGCCGCCAGCGCCACCAGGAAGGCCAGGAAGCTGACGGCGTTGACCGCGAAGGCGGGGCCGACGCCGGCATAGACGATGATCGGCCCGGCGACCGCGGGGCCGACGAAGCGCGCCAGGTTGAAGATCATCGAGGCGATGGCGATGGCGGCCGGCAAGTCGGGCCGCTCGACCAGCGCCGGCATCAGCGCCAGGCGCACCGGTTGCCAGAACGAGGAGACGACCCCCAGCGCCACCGTGAAGGCGAGCAGCGCGTAGATGTCGATCAGCCCGGCCATGGTCAGCGCCGCCAGCGACGCCGCCTGCACCAGTGCCAGCGCCTGCGCCCCCATGGCGATGCGCTTACGGTCGAAGCGGTCGGCGATGGCGCCTCCGATGGGGCCCAGCAGCAGCGCCGGCGCCAGGTCCGCGAACACCATGATGCCCAGCCAGGTGCCCGAGCGCGTCAGCTCCCAGGTCAGCCAGCCGACCGCGACGCGCTGCACCCACAGCCCGACCAGACTCAGCGCGTTGCCGATGGCATAAATCCGGAAGTTGCGGTGGCGGAACGCCGCGGCCAGCGCGGCGAAGCCCGTCGCGCCGTCAGGCATCGAGCAGCGCGCGCAGGCGGTAGAGCAGTTCCAGGGCTTCCTTCGGCGTCAGCTCGTCCGGGTTGACCTTCGCGAGCTCGGTCTCGAGCGCGGACGGTTCCGCCGGCGCCACGTGCACAGGGGCCGCGAACAACGGCAGGTCGTCGGCGAGCCTAGTCAGGGCCGAGCCCTGCTCGCCAGCTTCCAAGAGGTGCAGCACTTCCTCGGCGCGCGCGACGACGCCGTCGGGCAGGCCGGCCAGGCGCGCCACGTGGATGCCGTACGAGCGGTCGGCGGCGCCTTGGGCGACCTCGTGCAGGAACACCACCTCGCCCTGCCATTCCTTGACCCGCATGGTGTGGCAGGCCAGGTGCTCGAGCCGCGCCGCGAGGCTGGTCAGTTCGTGGTAGTGCGTCGCGAAGAGCGTGCGGCAGCGGTTCTGCTCATGCAGGTGCTCGATGGCGGCCCAGGCAATGGAGAGACCGTCGAACGTCGCCGTGCCGCGGCCGATCTCGTCGAGGATGACCAGCGAGCGCTCGGTCGCCTGGTTGAGGATCGTCGCCGTCTCGACCATCTCGACCATGAACGTCGAGCGGCCGCGCGCCAGGTCGTCGGCGGCGCCGACGCGGCTGAACAGGCGGTCGACGGCGCCGAGGCGCGCGGCTCGGGCGGGCACGTAGCCGCCGGCCTGGGCCAGGATCGTGATCAGCGCGTTCTGGCGCAGGAACGTCGACTTGCCGGCCATGTTGGGGCCGGTGACGAGCCACAGCCGCTGCGCCGCCGACAGGTCGCAGTCGTTCGCGACGAACGGCAAGTTCGCGAGCGCGGCCTCGACCACGGGATGCCGCCCACCTTGAACCACGAACTCGGTGCCATCCGTCACTTCCGGCCGGGCGTAGTCGCGCGCGATCGCCAGCGCCGCGAGACCCGTGGCGACGTCGAGGGCGGCGAGCGCCCGCGCCGCCTTCGCCACCGCCTCGGCGCGGGACAGCACCTCGCCGACCAGGTCCTGGAACAGCGCCAGCTCGAGCGCCAGCGCCCGGTCGCCGGCGCGGGCGATCTTGTCCTGCAGCTCGCCCAGCTCGACCGTGGTGAAGCGCATGGCGTTGGCCATGGTCTGGCGGTGCACGAAGGGCAGGTCGTAGCCGCCCATCAGCTTGTCGCCATGGGCCGCCGTGACCTCGACGAAGAACCCCAGCACGTTGTTGTGCTTGATCTTCAGCGACGGCACGCCGGCCTGCTCGGCATAGCGCGCCTGCAGCCCGGCGATCACCTTGCGGCTCTCGCGCGCCAGCTCGCGCTGCTCGTCCAGCTCCGGCAGGTAGTCTTCGGCGACGAAGCCGCCGTCGCGGGCCAAGAGCGGCAGGTCAGGGGCGAGGGCGCGGGCCAGGCGCTCGACCAGCACGCCGTGCTCGCCAAGATCGGTTGCGGCGTGCTCGATGCCCTGCGGCAGCCTCGCCGCCTCGCCCAGTCGGTCGCGCACCGCGGTGGCGGCGGTCAGGCCGTCGCGCACGGCGGCCAGGTCGCGCGGGCCGCCGCGGCCGACGCTCACCCGCGACAGGGCGCGGGCGATGTCCGGCGCCGCCTTCAGCGCCGCCCGTACATCGTCGCGCAGGGCTTGGTCGTCGACAAACACGGCGACCATGTCGAGGCGGCGCTCGATGGCGGCGACGTCGGTGAGTGGCGCGGTCAGATGCTGGGCCAGGAGGCGCGCGCCGGCGCCGGTTACCGTGCGGTCGATCGTGGCGAGCAGGCTGCCCTGGCGCTCGCCCGCGAGCGTGCGGGTGAGCTCCAGGTTGCGCCGCGTCGCGGCGTCGATCTCCAGCGCCGCGCCGGCCTCGCCCGGCGGCGGCAGCCGGCGCGGCGGCGCCAGGCGCGGCAGTTTCCCGACCTGGGTCAGCTCGACGTAGTCGACGAGCGCGCCGAGCGCGGCGACCTCGGCACGGCCGGGATCGCCGAAGGCGTCGAGCGCGGCGACGCCGTACACGTCCTTCAGCCGCCGTTCGGCGTTCACCGAGTCGAAGCGCGCGGCCGGCAGCGGCGTCAGCCGCTCGCCGAGCTCGCCGAACGCCTCGAAGAGTTCGGGGGTCTGCAACAGGCGCTCGGACGCCAGCAATTCCCCGGGGCCGACGCGCGCCAGCGCCGCCGCCACCTGCGGAATCCGGACCGGCTGCAGCCACGCGTCCCCGGTCGAGACGTCGAGCCAGGCGAGGCCCAGACCGCCGCCGGCCTCGGCCAGCGCCGCCAGGTAGTTGTGGCGGCGTGGATCCAACAGCACGTCTTCGGTGATCGTGCCCGGCGTGACGACGCGCACGACGGCGCGCTTCACCACGGCCTTGGCGCCGCGTTTCTTGGCCTCGGCCGGGTCCTCCATCTGCTCGCAGATGGCGACGCGGTGGCCGCGCGCGATCAGCGTCTCCAGGTAGCGCTCGTGGCTGTGCACCGGCACGCCGCACATGGGGATGTCCTCGCCCAGGTGCTGGCCGCGCTTGGTCAACGCGATGTCGAGCGTCGCGGCGGCGGCGACCGCGTCGTCGAAGAACAGCTCGTAGAAGTCGCCCATGCGATAGAACAACAGCGCGTCCGGGTGGTCGCGCTTGACCGCCCAGTACTGCTCCATCATCGGCGTCGGCGTGACGCCTTTGGGCCGTGCGGCGCGGGCGCCGGAGTGACTGCGAGGCATGGTCTCGTGAGGCGGGGAACGACGCGCGGCGGACTATAGCAGAGGCGCCGCCGCCCCCGCGTCAGGTCAACAAAGGATCGGTCATCACCTCGACCAGCGCCGGGCCGTCGGCGGCCAGCGCGGCGGCGAACGCCTCGTCGAGCGCCGCGGCGTCGTCAACGCGGATGCCGAAACCGCCGCACAGCTCGGCATAGTCGGCGAAGCCGGGGTTGACGAGGCCGGTCTGCCAAACGCGCCACTCGCCGTCGCGCTGCTCCTTGGAGATCTTGCCCAGTTCGCCATTGTTGAGCAGCACGTGCACCACGTCCATGCCGTACTTCACGGCGGTGGTGAATTCGCCCATGTACTGGCCGAAGCCGCCGTCGCCGCTGATCGAGACGACCTTACGGCCGGTGCCGGCGGCCCAGGCGCCCAGGCCGGCCGGAAAGCCGAAGCCGATGGAGCCCAGGTAGCCCGACATCAGCACCGACTGGCGGTCGCACTCGAAGTAGCGGCCGAAGGAGTAGGTGTTGTTGCCGACGTCGACGCTGAGGATGGCGTCGCCCGGCACCGCCACGGCCAGGCGCTCGAACAGGATCGCCGAGTTGAGGCCCTGGCCGTTGTCGCGGGCGGCGCGCGCCGTCTTCTCGGCGCGCCAGGCGGCCCAGCGCTCGGCCAGCTCGGCACGCTGGTCGATGGCCGCGGGTTTGGCCAGCAAGCGGTCGCGCAGCAACGCCGCGGTGACGCCGATGTCGCCCCACACGGCCTCGTCGACCGCGTGGAACTTGCCCAGCGCCATGCGGTCGAAGTCGACCTGGATCGTCGGCTTGCGGGCGTCGATGCCGGTGTGGTGCGAGAACGAGGCGCCGAACACGATCAACAGGTCGGACTCGTTCATGAACCAGCTCGCCACCGGCGTGCCGCTGCGGCCCAGCACGCCGCCGCCAAGCGGATGGTTGTCGCCGATCTGGCCCTTGGCCTTGAACGTGGTGATGACCGGCGCGCCCAACGCCTCGGCGAGGGCCACCACCTCGGCCATGCCGTCGCGGGCGCCGTAGCCGACGACGATCAGCGGCCGCTTCGCCCGCGCGATGCGGTAGAGGGCGAGGTCGAGCGAGGCCTGCGGCGGCGTGATCGCGGTCGTCGCGACGCGGCCGTCGCGCCGGCCGGGACCGGCCGTGCCGGCGTCCAGCACCTGCACCTCGTCGGGCAGGATCAGGTGGCTGACGTCGCGTTCGACGAGCGCGTTCTTGACCGCGAGCGAGGTCAACTCCGCGGGGTTGCTGCCCGGCAGCACGGTCTGGCTGAAGCGCGTCACCGCTTCGAAGGCGGAGGCGAGGTCGATGTCCCGGAAGGCGCCCGGGCCCATGACCTGGGTCTGCACCTGGCCGGTCAGTGCAACCACCGGCGCGCGGTCGACCTTGGCGTCCCACAGCCCGGTCAGCAGGTTCGTGGCACCGGGGCCGGCGATGGCGAGGCACGCCGCCGGCCGCCCCGTCACCTTGGCGTAGCCGGAGCAGGCGAAGGCGGCGGCGCCCTCGTGCCGGACGCCGAAATAGCGCACCCGGCCGCGCGCCTCCTGGATACGCAGCGCCTCGGCCATGCCCAGGTTGGAGTGCCCGACCATGCCGAACACGGTGTCGACGCCCTACGCCACCAGGGTCTCGGCGATGACGTGGCTGACCGTCCAGTCGGAGCGTTTGGGCTGTGGCAGCGCGATCTCGACCGTGCCGTCGCGCTCGCGCACCTCCAGGCGCTCGACCCGGTCCTCGTTGCCGACGCCCTTGCCGGTCTTGAGGTCGAAGTCGTAGCCGTGCCAGGGACAGCGCAGCGCGCCGTCGCAGAACTGGCCTTCGCCCAGGGGGCCGCCCTGGTGCGGGCAGCGGCCGTCGAGCGCGTGCCAGCCGTCCGCGGTGCGAACCAGCGCCACCTGCTTTTCGCCGACGCTGAGCGCGGTGACGCTGCCGACCGCGAGGTCCTCGGCAGACCCGACGCCGATCCAGGCCGTCTCGCCGTCCTCGTCGCCGCGGTTGGCGCGGGCGATGGTCAGCGCCTCGTCGTCCATGAAGCCGGCGTACCAGTGGCTGCCGTCGCAGAACGGCTTGTTGCGCGAGTGGCCGCAGCGGCACAGCGCGAAGTGCTCGCGGCTGGCGCCGTCGCCGCAGTCCGCGCCCTCCAGCGGAATGCCGCCGCGCACCTGATACGGCCCGTCGCGGGCGACGCGGATCTCCGGCCGGTCGTGGTAGGCGGTCTGGGGCTCGCCGCCTTCGACGTAGCTCAGGGCGCCCGACGGACACTTGCGCACGGTCTCGACGATCGCGTCCCTGTCGGCGCCGTCCGGGTCGATCCAGGGCTCCAACGCCGAGCGCCACACCGCCGGCAGGCCGCCCGAGCAGAAGCCGGCGTGCGAGCAGGTGCCGCGGTTGTCCAGGACCGTGACCTCCTGGCCTTCGTAGGCGTCCAGCCGGTCCGGCACGCGCTCGACCGACTTGGCGTCGTCGAAGCCGATGGCGACGTGGGTGCCGTCGCAGAACGGCTTGTTCTTCGAGGCGCCGCAGCGGCACAGGATCATGCTCGCCTTGGTCGCGATGCGCTCGCCGCGGGAATTGTAGAAGTCGGCAAGGCCGCTGACCTTGATCGGGCCGTTGTTCACGAAGCCGATGACCGGGGTTGCCCCGATGTCCTTGCCACTGCCGTCGGCCATGCCACCCTCCGCTGCCGCGCCCGCGCTGCTGCGAATCTGGGCGAGCGGCGTCCGCTGTCAATTGCGCGCCCCTCTCCCGTCTCGCGGGGGCTTGCGTTGGCCACCACCTATACTAGACTGTCGTCGTGAGCGCGCCGCCTTTGCCGCGCGCGACTCTTGGGGACGCGGGAGACACGCATGGCGGGCGACGGGGGCGGTCTGGTCATCGATACCGATCTGGCTTTCGTCCATCCGCTGCTCGGGGAGGCGCTCGCCTACTACCGGTCGAAGGCGAAGGGCCGCGTGCCACGGCGGACCGACCTGGATCCGGCGGGGATGCTGGCGTTCCTGCCCAACGTGATCCTGTTCGACGTGGTGCCGGCGGACGGGGACGGACCCGACCGCTACGTCTACCGCCTGATGGGCACGTCGATCGCCGCCTACTACGGCGAACACACCGGGCGGGACGTCGACGAGGTGCTGCCGCCGGAGGCGCTGGCACGCACGCGCCGGGCGCTCGACGCGGCGCTCCAGCGCGACGCCCCGATCCGCGCCGTCGCCCGCGTCGTCGACCCGCGCAAGTCGTGGCTGATCGGCGAGGCGCTGGTGGCGCCGCTGTCGCAGCGCGGCACCGCGACCGACATGGTGTTCGCGGTGATGTTCTTCTGGTCGGAGGACTCGCCGCCCGGCCATAGCGCCGCGCGCGCGCGCCGCCCCCGGACCTGAGGCCCGCCGCCGCTTGACGCCGCCCCGGCGGGCCGTCACGCTCCCGCGGAGGCAAGACCGGCCGCGCCGCAATGGCGGCGCCGCGCCCATAGCGTACCCCCTGGGGGAGGACCCCATGCCCGACGACACCTCCAAGACCGCGTCATCGGAGTCCGAGGCCGCCGCCCAGCAGTCGGCGCTGGAGGCCGATGCGCTGCACATGCACGCGACCGGTCGGCCGGGCAAGATCGAGGTCACGGCGACCAAGGCGCTGACCACCCAGCGCGACTTGAGCCTGGCCTACTCGCCGGGCGTCGCGGCGCCCTGCCTGCGCATCCATGAGCAGGCCGACGCCGTCTACGACTACACGGCGAAAGGCAACCTGGTGGCGGTGATCTCGAACGGCACCGCGGTGCTGGGCCTCGGAAACATCGGCGCGCTCGCCTCCAAGCCGGTGATGGAAGGCAAGTCGGTGCTGTTCAAGAAGTTCGCCGACATCGACGGCATCGACCTCGAGGTCGCGACCGAGGACGTCGACGAGTTCGTCAACTGCGTGCGCTTCCTGGGCGGCACCTGGGGCGGCATCAACCTCGAGGACATCAAGGCGCCGGAGTGCTTCATCATCGAGCAGCGCCTGCGCGAGGTGATGGACATCCCGGTGTTCCACGACGATCAGCACGGCACAGCCATCGTCTCCGCCGCCGGGCTGATCAACGCGCTGGACCTGACGGGGCGCGAGCTGCGCGACTGCAAGGTGGTGGTGAACGGCGCCGGCGCGGCGGCGGTCGCCTGCCTGGAACTGATCAAGTCCATGGGCCTGCCGCACGACCAGGCGGTGCTGTGCGACAGCCGCGGGGTGATCTACCAGGGCCGCGAGGCCGGCATGAACCAGTGGAAGTCGGCGCACGCGGTCGACACCAAGGCGCGTACGCTCGGCGAGGCGCTCGACGGTGCGGACGTGTTCCTCGGCCTCTCGGTCAAGGACGCGGTCGACGGCGACATGGTCAAGTCCATGGCCTCGAAGCCGATCCTGTTCGCCATGGCGAACCCGGATCCGGAGATCCGCCCCGAACAGGTCTCGGATGTCCGCGACGACGCGATCACGGCTACCGGCCGCTCGGACTACGCGAACCAGGTCAACAACGTGCTGGGCTTCCCCTACATCTTCCGGGGTGCCTTGGACGTGCGCGCACGCACCATCAACGAGGACATGAAGATCGCCGCCGCCGAGGCGCTGGCGGCGCTGGCGCGCGAGGACGTGCCCGACGAAGTCGGCGCGGCCTATGCCGGCAAGCGCCTGCAGTATGGCCCCGACTACATCATCCCGGTGCCGTTCGACCCGCGGCTGATCGAATACGTGCCGCCGGCCGTCGCCAAGGCGGCGATGGACTCGGGCGTGGCCCGCAAACCGATCGCCGACATGGCGGTCTACACCGACGAACTGAAGCAGCGCCTGGACCCGACGGCGTCGAACATCCAGGCGATCTACGGCGCCGTGCGCCACTCGCCGCGCCGCGTGATCTTCGCCGAGGGCGAGGACGAGAAGGCGATCCGCGCGGCGCTGGCGTTCAAGAACCTGGGTCTGGGCACTGCCGTGCTGATCGGCCGCGAGCACCAGGTCGAGCAGCGCTTCCGCGAGAGCGGCCTGCACGGCTCCGACGGGCTGGAGATCCACAACGCGGCGCTGACCGAGCACCGCCAGGAGTACACCAACTACGTCTACCGGCGCCTGCGCCGGTCCGGCTCTCTGTTGCGCGACTGCCAGCGCATGGTCAACCAAAACCGCAACGTCTTCGCCGCCTGCATGGTCGCCTGCGGCCATGCCGACGCCATGGTCTCGGGCCTGACGCGCGGCTGGTACACGGTCTATCGCGACATCACGCGGGTGATCGACAACGAGCCCGGCCACCAGATCTTCGGCCTGACCATCGTCATCCTGCGCGGCCGCACGCTGTTCATCGCCGACACCAACCTGAACGAGCAGCCGACGCCGGAGGAACTGGCCGACATCGCCGTGCAGAGCGCCGCCAAGGCGCGCCAGATGGGCCACGAGCCGCGCGTCGCGTTCCTGAGCTTCTCAAACTTCGGCAACCCGACGCGCGAGCGCAACGCGCGCCTGCGCCGGGCCGTCGAGATCATGGACGCGCGCGACGACATCGACTTCGAGTACGACGGCGAGATGACCGCCGACATGGCGCTGGACCCGGACCTGCGCGAGCGCTTCTACCCGTTCGCCCGGCTCTCGGGCTCGGCCAACGTGCTGGTGATGCCGGGGCTGCACTCGGCGCACATCGTCTCGCGCCTGTTGCAGCAGTCGGGCGCCGGCACGACCATCGGCCCGATCCTCATGGGCCTCGCCAAGCCGTGCGAGATCGTGCAGATGCGCTCGACCGTCAACGACGTGGTCAACGCCGCGGCACTGGCCGCGCATGAGGCGATCCGCGTCGAGGCGGAGGACGCGGCGGTCTGAGCCCTGCACGCTTGACGGCCCGCGCCCGTCCGCCTACGCCCGCCTCAGGTCTCCACAGCGCGAACGAGACGATGCCCGAGACGCCCTCGACCGGCCGGCTGATCGCCGCCGCGGCGCTGGTCAGCGTGCCGGTCTGGACCGTGCTGCTGGTGCTGCTGGCCTTTGGCGGCGTGACGCCGGGTGCGGCGGCGGTGCTGGCCCTGGCCGCGCCGGCGGGGGCCGCGCTGGTGCTGCGCCGGCCGCTGGGCCGCATCGCCGGGCTGACCCGCAGCGTCGGGCGCCTGGCCGGCGGCGAGCCGGCGCGGCTCAGCGACGACGCTGGCGACGGCGGCCCGCTGGGCGAGCTGAATGCCGCGCTGCGCCGCTTCGAGCGCACCCGGCTGGCCGACCAGGCGAGCGTCGGCGAGCGCCTGGAGGCCGCCGAGCGCATGCTCGATGCGCTGCCGGACCCGCTGTTGCGCATCGACCATCAGGACCGCATCCGTTTCGCCAACAAAGCGGCGGAGGACCTTTTGGGGTCGGGCGACGGCGGCCTTCAGGGACGCCAGCTCGCGACCGTGCTGCGCCAACCGGAAGTGCTGGAGGCGGTCGCCGAGGCGGCCCATGGCGGCGGCGCGCGCACAGTGACCTTCGCCATGGCCGGGCAGATCGAACGCCGCTTCGAGGCCTGGGTCGACGGCGTCGTCGGCCCGGGCGAGGGCGAGGTCCGCGCCGTTCTGGTGCTGCGCGACTCCACGGCGGCGCACCGCACCGAGCGGTTGCACGCCGACTTCATCGCCAATGTC
>Ga0066189_10000075_pt1 | contig 14807 bp, 10 predicted proteins | sample WorMetilPIANOSA1_FD_59454 | JGI IMG/M metagenome (GOLD analysis project Ga0066189, IMG submission 59454) | Marine gutless worms symbiont microbial communities from Max Planck institute for Marine Microbiology, Germany - Olavius ilvae PIANOSA.1... | ecosystem: Host-associated > Annelida >...
CCCCATTCCGACCATGAACCGTCATAAACCGCCCACTCACGGCCGATCAGGTGCGCCGCGAAAGTCGCGACGCAGGCCGTTACGCCGGAGCCGCAGGAGGTCACGACGGGGCGTTCCAGGTCGAGGCCGGCCCCGTTGAACAGCGCCGCGATCTCGTCGGGTCCGCGCATGCAGCCCTCCGAGTCGGCCAGCTCCGCGAAGAACAGGTTCATCGCCCCGGGGATGTGGCCGCTGCGCAGGCCCGGCCGCGGCTCGGGCTCGCTGCCGGCGTAGCGGCCCGCCGCGCGCACGTCGAGGACCTGGCTCGCAGGGTCGTCGAGGCCGGCCAGAACCTGCGCCGCGCTGCGCACCAGCTCGGGCCGCAACCGCGCCGTGAAAGACCGCGGCCTGGGCGGCTCCGCCGGGTTCTCGATCGCCCGGCCCTCCGCGCGCCACTTGGCGAGACCGCCGTCCAGCACCGAGACCCGGTCGTGGCCCATGGCGCGGAACATCCACCAGACGCGCGCCGCCGTCATGACGCCGCCGGCGTTGTCGTAGGCAACGACGTGGTCGTCGTTGCCGATGCCGAGCGCGCCGACCTGCTGCGCGAACTGCTCGGCGCTCGGCAGGGTGTGGGGCAGGCCGCTCGTCGTGTCGGCGATGGCGTCGATGTCGAAGAACACGGCGCCGGGCACGTGCGCCGCGGCGAACTCGCTCTTGGGATCGCGCTCCTGGGCCGGCAGCGTCCAGGTGCCGTCGACGATCCGGACGTCGCCGAGATGCGCCGCGAGCCAGTCGGTCGATACGAGGGCAGGGGCGTCGGCCGCCATCGCCTAGCCCTCGTCGAAGACGACGTTGACGCGGCGGTTGCGCTTGCCCTTGCTCTCGATCTTGCCGACGCGCACGCGGCCGATCTCGCTCGTACGGCGCACGTGGGTGCCGCCGCAGGGCTGCAGGTCGACGCCGGGGATCTCGAGCAGCCGCACGCGCCCCGTGCCGCGCGGCGGCTGCACCGACATGGTGCGTACCAGGTCCGGGTTGGCGTCCAGCTCGGCGTCCTCGATCCAGCGCGGCCCGACCGGGTGGTCCTCGCCGACCAGCCGGTTCAACGCCGCCGTGATCGCCTCCTTGTCGAGGGTCGCCTCGCCGAGGTCGAAGTCGAGCCGGCCCTTCTCGGCACCGATCTGCCCGCCGGTGACGCCGTGCGGCACCGCGGCGCACAGCAGGTGCAGGCAGGTGTGCATGCGCATGTGGCGATAGCGCCGGTCCCAGTCGATCTCGGCCGTCACGGCCGTGCCCGGCACCGGCAGGTCCTGCTCAGCCTCCGGCACGTGCACGATGCCGTCGTCGGCTTTGACTGTCGTAGCGATCTTCAGCGCGCCGCCGTCGGCCAGGCGCAGCACGCCGCTGTCGCCGGGCTGGCCGCCGCCGGTGGGGTAGAACACCGTGCGGTCCAGGATGACGCCGCCGCGCTCGTTGACCGCCACCACTGTCGCCTCGCAGCTCCTGGCATAGGCGTCGTCGCGGAAAACCTCCTCGGTCATGGTCAGCCCAACCAGTCGGGCGCGGGCAGGCCCTTGCCCTCGAGGAACGCGGCGCTGAACATCTTCGAGGCGTAGCGCGAGGCGTCGTCGCACAGGACAGTGACGATGGTGTGGCCCGGACCCAGGTCCTTGGCCATGCGGATGGCGCCGGCGACGTTGATGCCGCTCGACGTGCCGAGGAACAGCCCTTCCTCCTTCAGCAGGCCATAGATGACCGGCAGCGCTTCGGCGTCGGGGATCTGGTAGGGCATGTCGACCGTCAGGCCCTCCAGGTTCGCGGTGACGCGGCCCTGGCCGATGCCCTCGGTGATCGAGCTGCCTTCCGCTTTCAATTCGCCGTGGGCGTACCAGTTGTAGAGCGCGGCGCCCAGCGGATCGGCGATGCCGATCTTGATGCCCGGGTTGTTTTCCCTGAGCGCGATGGCGACGCCGGCCAGCGTGCCGCCGGTGCCGACGGCACAGATGAAGCCGTCGATCGCGCCGTCGGTCTGGTCCCAGATCTCCGGGCCCGTCGTCTCGACGTGGATCTGCCGGTTGGCGACGTTGTCGAACTGGTTGGCCCAGATGGCGCCGTTCGGCTCGTCGGCGGCGATCTCCTCGGCCAGGCGGCCGGAGTATTTCACGTAGTTGTTCGGGTCCTTGTAGGGCACCGCCGGCACCTCGCGCAGGTCGGCGCCGACCTGGCGCAGGATGTCCTTCTTCTCCTGCGTCTGCGTCTCCGGGATGACGATGACGGTGCGATAGCCGCGCGCGTTGCCGACGAGCGCCAGGCCGATGCCGGTGTTGCCGGCCGTGCCCTCGACGATGACGCCGCCCGGCTTCAGCAGGCCCTTCTCCTCCGCGTCCTTGACGATGCCCCAGGCCGCGCGGTCCTTCACCGAGCCGCCGGGGTTGAGAAACTCGGCCTTGCCCAGGATGGTGCAGCCGGTCTCCTCGGAGGCGCGGCGCAGCTTGATGAGCGGCGTATTGCCGATGGTGTCGACGAAGCCGTCGCGGACGTCCATGGACTGTCTCTTATGTCTTGGGGAGCGTTCGGGAGGGGAACCTAGCCGCTGGGCCGGGGCCGGGCAAGATTGCCCGCGAATGTGCGGGCCTAAGCCGGCGTTCTACAGTATATTTCTGTGCTTCAGCCCCAGGCCGCGCGTACCCGGGCCCGATTCAACGCCAGCCACTGCAGCAGCATCAGCACCGGCGCGTTGACGTAGGTGGCAGTCTTGAGGTCGGCGATCGCCGCCTCGGCGGCGCGCGTGAAGACGCGAATGTCCTCGTGCTCGTGGTCCAGGCCGTGGATGCCGCCGGCGTTCGAGGCGTCGACGCGGGCGCAGAACATGGTCATCACCTCGGTGCAAGCACCGGGCGACAGCAGCACGGCGCCCGCCGGTATCAGCTCGCCGGCGGTGACGCCGGCCTCCTCCAACGTCTCGCGCCGGGCGACGTCCTCCGGCGTCTCGCCGGGCTCCATGATGCCGGCGACGATCTCGACCTCCCAGGGATCGACCCCGGCGGCGTAGTTGCCGATGCGGAACTGCTCGATCAGCACCACCTCGTCGCGCACGGGGTCGTAGGGCAGCACGCCGACGGTCGGCGCCCGCCGCATGACCTCGCGCTGCATTTCGTCGCTCATGCCGCCGTCATAGAGCCCGTGACGCAGGCGGTAGCGGTCGATGGGCAGGAAGCCGTCATAGACGGTCGCCTGCTCGACGATCTCGATTCTGCGGTTGGCGGGGCTGGACATGGGCGTCTCGCATAGGCTCGGGGCTATCCGAGATGTGATACCGCATGACGCGAGGGGACTGTACGGTTTCTCGCCGCGACGGCGACGGGGAGGGGACCATGCGCAGCGAAAAACTGACGTTTACCGGGGCCTTCGGCGACGAGCTGGCGGCGCGGCTGGACCTGCCCGACGCGCCGCCGCGCGCCTTCGCCCTGTTCGCCCACTGCTTCACCTGCGGCAAGGACATCTTCGCCGCCAGCCGCATCGCCCGTGAGCTCGCCGACCGCGACATCGCCGTCCTGCGCTTCGACTTCACCGGGCTGGGCCACAGCGACGGCGAGTTCGCCAACACCAACTTCAGTTCCAACGTCGACGACCTGGTCGCCGCGGCCGATGCCCTGCGCGAGCGCTTCGCCGCGCCGACCCTGTTGATCGGCCACAGCCTGGGCGGCGCCGCGGTGCTGACGGCGGCCGCGCGAGTGCCGGAGCTGCGTGCCGTCGCCACCATCGGCGCGCCGGCCGACCCCGGCCACGTCGCCCACCTGTTCGAGGGCGCGCGCGACGAGATCGAGGCCGCGGGCGAGGCGAGGTCAAGCTGGCCGGCCGGCCGTTCCGCATCAAGCAGCAGTTCTTCGACGACCTCACGACCCACAGCCAGACCGAGCGGGTCAAGGAGCTGCGCCTGGCGCTGTTGGTCATGCACGCGCCGCTCGACGCCACGGTGGGCATCGACAACGCCTCGGCGATCTTCGTCGCGGCGCGCCACCCCAAGAGCTTCGTCTCGCTCGACACCGCCGACCACCTGATCACGCGCCGCGCCGACGCGGTCTACGCCGGCGGCGTCATCGCCGCCTGGGCGGAGCGCTACCTGGAGCCGGCCGCGGCGCCGGCCGAGGCGGCATCGGCCGAAGGCACGGTGATCGTCAGCGAGACCGGCGAGGGCCGCTTCACCCAGGCCATCACCGCCGGACGCCACCACCTCTCGGCCGACGAACCGCCCAGCGTCGGCGGCGACGACACCGGGCCGACGCCCTACGACCTGCTGCTGGCGGGTTTGGGCGCCTGCACCACCACGACCCTGCGCATGTATGCCAACCGCAAGAAGCTGCCGCTGGAACGCGCGACCGTCACCCTGACCCACGCCAAGGTCCACGCCGAGGACTGCGCCGAGTGCGAGACCCAGGAGGGCAAAGTCGACCGCATCGGCCGCGCCTTCGTCCTCGAGGGTGCCCTCGATGCCCAGCAGCGCGCCGACCTGATGCGCATCGCCGACAGGTGCCCGGTGCACCGCACGCTGACCAGCGAGGTGGTGATCGACACGCACGAGGTCGCCTGAGACGCCAAGGCACGGCGCGACGGGCCTTGGCGGCGGCTGAGGGGAATTTGACAACGGGCGCCGCTGGCGCGATAATAGAGCTACATCAATAAATTAGAAAACAACACAAAGTCTTCGGCAGGGAAGGCAAAATACTTGTTGCGCCTGGTCTTCAAATGACTAAGTGGCGCCCGCGTTGTCGCAACGGCGGCAGCACGCGCTGGCGCGCCCGTTTGGCGCACACCCTCTAACGACACGCAATGAGCGCTGGGAGGCGAGACGTATGAGCGATCGAGACATTCTCAAGGGCGCCGAGCGACAGCATCCGGCGATTCCCGAACTGGCAGAGCAGCTGCGCGACGGCAAGATCGGCCGGCGCGACTTCCTGCGCACGGCCTCGCTGCTGGGTCTGACGGCGGCGGCGTCCTATGCGGTCGCCGGCAAGATGACCGGCACCGGCATGATCGCGCCGGCGGCGGCGGCGCACCACGAAGGCAAGAAAGGCGGCAACCTTCGCGTCTCCATGAACATCAAGGAGATCTCGGACCCGGCCGTCTTCGACTGGTCGGAGAAGGGCAACGTGGCGCGGCAGTTCATCGAGCAGCTGGTGCGCATCAACCAGGATAACATAGCGGAGCCGTACCTGGCCGAGAGCTGGCAGCCGTCCGATGACCTCAAGACCTGGACCTTCAATCTGCGCCAGGGCGTCAAATGGTCGAACGGCGACGACTTCGGCGCCGACGACGTGATCGCCAACTTCGCGCGCTGGATCGATCCGGAAGTCGGCTCGTCGAACCAGGGCCGTTTCGCCGCGGTCCAGGAAGTGCCGGAGAAGATCGACGATCACACCCTGCGCTTCAACCTGGCGACCGCCGACCTGTCGCTGCCGCAGAGCATGGGCGACTATCCGGCGCTGATCGCCCATCGCCGGTTCATGGACGAAGGCGGCGATCTGGCGAAGAACCCGGTCGGTACCGGCCCGTTCGAGTTGAAGGAGTTCGAGGTTGGCGGGCGGGCCGTGCTGACGCGACGGCTGGACGAACACTTCACCGGCCCGGTCTATCTCGACCAGATCACGTACATCGACAACGGCGCCGACCCGAGCGCCGAACTGGCGGCCTTTGCCTCGGGTCAGATCGACCTGAACTACCAGTCGACGGTCGAGCAGACCCAGGCGATCGCGGCGATTCCGACCCTGGACCTGTTGACGGCGGCCACGGCCCAGACCGGCGTCGTGCGTTTCCGGGTCTCCGAGAAGCCGTTCGACGACCCGCGCGTGCGGCAGGCGATTGCCGCGGCGACCGACAACGCGCGGCTGTTGGAGCTGGTCTACCAGAACCTCGGCGAGCTGGGGCAGAACTACCACGTCGCGCCGATCCATCCGGATCACGCGCCGCTGCCGCTGATCAAGCCGGACATCGAGCGCGCCAAGGCGTTGCTGGCCGAGGCCGGCTACGCCGACGGCCTGGAAGTCGACATGCAGGCCGTCGACAACCCGAAATGGGAGTCGTCGATCTGCGTCGCCATGGCCGAGATGGTCCGGCCCGCCGGCATCAAGATCAACGTCAACATCCTGCCGGGCGGCACCTACTGGGATCGCTGGGACAAGTGGCCGTTCAGCCTGACGGCCTGGACGCACCGGCCGCTGGGCACCCAGGTGCTGAACCTGGCCTACCGCTCGGGCGTGGCCTGGAACGAGTGCGCCTACAACAACCCGGAGTTCGACCGGCTGCTCGACCAGGCCGGCGGCATCTTCGACGTCGAGGCGCGCCACGCGGTGATGGCCAAGCTGGAGAAGATCCTGCAGGACGACGGCATCACCGTCATCCCGTTCTTCCGTTCGGTGTTCGTGACCAAGAGCAAGAAGGTGAAGAACTTCAACGCGCAGGTCGCGCTGGAGCACCACCTGAACCAAGTCTGGCTGGACGCATGAGTCCTGCCGCCGCGGCGCCGACTAGACGCCGCGGCGGCCCGCGGCCCCTGTACTTGCGTATCCTGTCGATGTCGAGCGCCTGAGCGATGGCCCTCCTGATCCTGCGCCGCTTCGGCAACATGGCGCTGATCATGGCCGTGGTTTCGGTCGTGCTGTTCCTGCTGCTCGAGATCAACGTCGAGTCCGTCGCCATCAAGGTGCTGGGGCCGTACTCGTCGGAAGAGGGCCGGACGGCCTGGCTCGAGCGCAACGGCTACTTCGACCCGCTCTACGTGCGCTACTTCCGCTGGCTCGGCGGCTTCGTCACCGGCGACCTGGGCCAGTCGGTGATCTTCAAGGCGCCGGTCGCCGACGTGCTGTTGCCGCGGCTCGGCGCCACGGCGCTGCTCGGCCTCGTCACAATGGCCATCGTCGCACCCCTGTCGCTGGGCCTCGGCGTGCTCGCCGGCATGAGGGAGGGCTCGAAGACCGACCGGGTGATTTCGGTGCTGAGTATCGTCACAACGTCGATCCCGGAGTTCGCCAGCGCCGTCTTCCTGGCCGCGATATTCGTCTTCTGGCTGGGCCTCCTGCCCGGCACGTCGACGATGATCGGCGGTTTCGCGCCGGCGCAGCTGGTGCTGCCGGTCATGGTGCTGGTGCTCTACGACTTCGGTTACGTGACGCGCATGACCCGCGCCTCGATGGCCGAGGTGATGACCATGCCCTACATCCGCACCGCGGTGCTGAAGGGCCTGCCGCGGCGCCGCGTGATCCTGACCCACGCGCTGAGGAACGCGCTGATCGCGCCGTTCACGGTCATCATGCTGCAGATCAACTGGCTGCTGTCGGGCGTGATCGTCGTCGAGTACTTCTTTGCCTACAAGGGCTTCGGCTCGCTCTTGCTCGAGGCGTCGCTGAACCAGGACATCTTCGTCATCGAGGCCTGCACCATGGTCGCGGTGTTCGTCGCGGTGGCGACCCAGACGGTCGCCGACATCGGCTACACATATCTCAACCCGCGCATCCGCTTCAGTTGAGGGTGGGTGAATGAGCGATCAGGTCATCGGCGCACGGGGCGGAGCAGGGGCGGCATTCATGCGGGCGTTGCGATCGTTCAATCTGCTGCGCGAGAGCCCGGTCGCCATGATCGGCGCCGGCATCGTCGTGTTCTGGACCCTGGTGGCGGTCTTCGCGCCGGTCCTGGCGCCGTTCCCGCCGACGGCGACGATCCAGCCCTTCGCCCAGCCCGGCACGGCGGGGCCCGACGGCGGCACATTCATCCTGGGCACCGACATGCTGGGCCGCGACGTGCTGTCGCGCATCATCTACGGCTCGCGCACGGTGCTGCCCTACGCCGCGGTCGCGACGGCCGCCGCTTATCTGGTGGGCATTGTGCTGGGCGTCGCTGCCGGCTATTTCCGCGGCTGGACGGACACCGTGCTCTCGTTCGTCGCCAACTTCATCCTGTCGTTCCCGGTGATGGTGCTCTACGTGCTGATCATCACCACGTTCGGCGCCTCGGGGCTGAACGTCGTCGTCGCCGTCACCTTCGCCAGCGCCCCCGGCATCATGCGCATCGTGCGCGGGCTGGTGCTGGACCTGCGCAGCCGCGAATACGTCGCCGCGGCGCAGACCCGCGGCGAGGGGCCGTGGTTCATCATGCTGGCCGAGATCCTGCCCAATGCGCGCGGGCCGCTGATCGTCGACGCCTGCCTGCGCATGGGCTACGTCACCATTATCATCGGCGTCCTGGGGTTCCTGGGCCTGGGGCTGCCGCCGCCGACGCCCGACTGGGGCGGCATGGTCGCCGAGTCCCGCGCCGTCGCGATGGCGTTTCCGCACATGGCGGTCTACCCGTGCCTCGCCATCTCCTCCTTCGTGCTGGGCCTCAACCTGTTGGCCGACGGCCTGCGCGAGATCTCCTTACGTGACTGATGTGAGCATGACCGAGTCTGCAACCGAGGCGCCGCTGCTGGAGATCGAGGACCTCTCGATCTCCTACTACACCCGCGCCGGCGAGATCCCGGCGGTGGTCGACTTCAACCTGCGCGTCGACGCCGGCGAGGCGATCGGCCTCGTCGGCGAGTCGGGCTGCGGCAAGTCGACCGTGGCGCTCGCCATCATGCAGTACATGGGCCACAACGGCGCCATCGTCGGCGGCAGCATCCGCTTTCGCGGCCGTGACTTGACGACGCTGGGCGACGCCGAGCTACGCGCCCTGCGCGGCTCCGACATCGCCATGATCTACCAGGAGCCGATGGCCTCGCTGAACCCGGCGCTGCGCCTGGGCCTGCAGCTCATGGAGGTGCCGGCCTACCACGACGGCGCCAGCGCCGCCGAAGCGCGCGCCCGCGCCGTCGAGATGCTGCGCGCCGTGCACCTGCCCGACCCGGAGCGGGTCATGGAGGCCTATCCGCACCAGATCTCCGGCGGCCAGCAGCAGCGCGTCGTCATCGCCATGGCGCTGCTGGCCAACCCGAAGCTGCTGTTGCTCGACGAGCCGACGACGGCGCTGGACGTCACCGTCGAGGCCGGCATCGTGGCGCTGATCGCCGAGCTGGCGGAGCGCTTCGGCTCCGGCATGATCTACATCTCCCACAACCTGGGCCTGATCCGCGAGACCTGCGACCGGGTCTGCGTCATGTACTCCGGCGAGGCGGTCGAGAGCGGTACCGTCGACGAGCTGTTCGCGCAGTCGCGCCACCCCTACACGGCGGGCCTGTTCGGCTGCATCGCGCTGCCCTCCGCGGACCGCTTTGCGCGGCCGCTGGCGCCGATCCGCGGCCAGTTGCCGTTGCCGCACGAGCGGCCGCCCGGCTGCAATTTCGGCCCGCGCTGCGATTTCTACGAGGTCGGCCGTTGCGACGGCCACGCCATCGCCATGGAGCCGGTGAACGGCGGCGGTCACGAGGTACGTTGCACCAAGTACCGCGAGATCGACTGGAGCGCGGCGACGCCGCCCGCACAGACCGCGCGTCTGACCCCCGGCGAGCCGGTGGTCCAGGTCAGTGGCATGAGCAAGTACTACGAGGTGCACGACCGCTCGCTGTCCGCGATGCTGCGCGGCGGCGCGGTGCGCCACGTCAAGGCCAATGAGGACCTGGACTTCATGGCGCGGCGCGGCGAAACGGTGGCGATCGTCGGCGAGTCAGGCTGCGGCAAGTCGACCTTCGCCAAGGTGCTGATGGGGCTGGAGACCGCGACCGGCGGAGAACTGCACTTCGAGGGCGAAGACGTCGGCGACACCGCCGTGCGGTTGCGCTCGACCGCGCAGGTCAGCGCGCTGCAGATGGTGTTCCAGAACCCGTTCGACACGCTGAACCCCAGCCATTCGGTCGGCGCGCAGATCGTCCGCGTGATCCGCAAGTTCGGCGTCGAGCCGGACCGCGCGCGCGCCCACGGGCGCATGCTGGAGCTGCTCGACGCGGTCAAGCTGCCGCGCGCCTTCGCCACCCGGCGGCCGCGCCAGCTCTCCGGCGGCCAGAAGCAGCGCATCGGCATCGCCCGCGCCTTCGCCGGCAACCCCTCGACGGTGATCGCCGACGAGCCGGTGTCGGCCCTCGACGTCTCGGTCGCCGCGGCGGTGACCCAGCTGCTGCTGGAGCTGCAGCGCCAAAACGAGTCGACGCTCTTGTTCATCAGCCACGACCTGGGCCTGGTGCGCTACCTCGCCGACCGCGTCGTCGTCATGTATCTCGGCCGCATCGTCGAGCAAGGCACGACCGAGGAGGTCTTCAGCCCGCCCTACCATCCCTACACGGAGGCGTTGCTGGCCGCGGTGCCGGTCGCCGACACGCGCATCGAAAAACGCCGCATCATCCTGGAAGGCAGCGTGCCGAGCCCGCTCGACCCGCCGCCGGGCTGCCCTTTCGCCTCGCGCTGTCCGCGCAAGCTGGGCGACGTCTGCGATCGCGAGGTGCCGCCGGCCCAGGACGCGGGCAACGGACATTCGATCGCCTGCCACATCCCGCTCGACGAGCTGGCCGAGATCGCCCCGGTGTTCCAGGAACGCGCGCCCGACGCCGCGGAGTAGTCCGTAGCAGGACCGAACCTGGCCCGGGCCATAGGCAGGATGGCGTCAACAGCCGCGCCGGCAGGACGGTTCACAATGCCACCAATTTGTCGAAAAAGCTATATTTTTCAGCAATATACCTCAACATTGCATAAAGAAACATGTCATTAACGACGACTTAATGATCCGGTTGTGCCGGCTTTCTCGCGGTCTCGCGCGACGGGCCCGTCAGCACCAGGGGGTCAACGGGGCAAAGCCGGATTTGACGTGAACCACATTTAGGTGACCGCGTGGTCAGGACAGGCAGTCCTACGAATTTCCACATGGCGCAACTCCGGATGGAGTTCGCCGCCTTTGTCGCCGCGGCGGCAATCAGCCTCACATTCCTTGTCTCGGGTCCGGCGCAGGCCCAGGTCGAACAGGCCTATGCCCGCGACATCGTCGAGGACGCGGGCTGGTATGCGCTGGATGCCGTCGGCGACGTGCTCATGGTCGATGCCGAGCATGCGTCGACCGGCGGGCCGCTGCCGGCCGACGGGGTGATCCCGGACGGCATGACCGTCGTGACCGGACCCAACGGTCGCGTCACGCTTGTTCGCGACGACGACGTTATCGTCATGGAACCGAACTCGGCCCTCACGCTCGTTCGCGGCGAGGCGGGCTCGGGCCTCTCCCGCGTGCTCCAGAGGGTCGGTGAGGCGCTCTACGACGTCAACCTTGAGCCGAACGAGCGGTTTGAAGTCGAGACGCCGCTGCTGATCGCCGGCGTGAAGGGCACCGTCTTCGCCGTCTCGTCGGGGCAGAGCGGCGGCAGCGTCGCGGTGCTGGAGGGCGTCGTCAACACGCGCGCCTCGGATTCGGACGCCAGCGTCGACGTACCGGCGGGTGCCGCGACGCAGGTCGCGCGTGCCTCCCAGCCGGACCTGACCATTGAGGCCATCCCGCCGACGCGCCAGCAGGCCTTACACGAGCGAGCAGTCACCGCGCAGCAGGCGCCCGAACGGGCCGCCGCCGCCGGCGGAAACAGCCCGAGTAACCGGGCGATCGCGGCGTTGTCTGACATCCCGGCCGACGCGCTCGAGCCACCCGCCGGGCCGAAAGAACGCGACGACGGCGTGGCGCCTGGCGGGTCCGATGGCAACAGTCGCGGCAACGGCTCCGGCGCGGGCGGTGGCGGCGGCCGCGAGGGCCGTGATTATGCCGACGATCAGCGGAAAAGCCGCGCGCAGGAGCCCGCCAGCAATGCCGGTGGCAACGGGAACGGCAATGCCGGCGGCAACGACAACGGCAACGCCGGTGGCAACGACAACGGCAACGCCGGTGGCAACGACAACGGCAACGGGAACGGCAACGCCGGCGGAAACGGCAAGGGCAATGGCAAGTAGCCGCCGCATGCGTTCAGAGGCGCATGTATGCGCCACTAGCGTCGCGGCGGCGGCGTGTCGTCGCGCTGCGCGGCAGGCGTAATGAAGGATCCGCCCCCCGAATTGCCGGCCGATGGGGGGCATGCGCGGACTCCGTCCGCCGCGCCCACAGCTGCAGAATCTGGACTGTGCCCGGATTCCGCCGACCTGCACCTCAGGCGGTGGGCCGACATCGCCCAGCCGGTTGACGGTGTGACGCGTCCTATCGCTAACGATCACGCTGGCCCGACCCTGTTCTCCAGGGCCATGCGACGCCTACGCGGCTCACTGGGCGCCATCCTCGTCTTGGCCGCTGTCGTCGCCGCCGTGCAATTCGGCGCGCTCAACGTGCTCAGCAATTTGCTCTACGAGCAGCGGCTCGCCTTGCTGCCCCGTGATGCCAGTGGGGACCTTGTGTTTGTCGAAATCGATCCGCGCAGTATTCAGGAGTTGGGCGTCTGGCCCTGGCCACGGGCGTATTACGCGACGGTGCTGGATCGGCTGATCGACCTCGGTGCGACGCGGGTCGGCTTCGACATCGACTTCAGTTCGCGCTCGGCGAGCGGCGACGATCCGCAGTTGGCGGCATCTTTCGCGGCCGCGGGCGGCCGGGCGGTACTGCCGGTCTTCCGCCAGGTCAGCCGCGACAAGGACGGCCAGCGCGCGTTGGTGACCAGTCGCCCCTTGCCGGCGTTCGCGCAGCAGGCGCGCACAACATCGATCAACATCCGCCCGGACCCGGACGGCAAGATGCGGCGTATGCGCTGGATCGATCGGATCGAGGGCCGGCCCGTGCCATCGATGCCATTGATGCTGGCCGGCACGCAGTTCGCCCGTGCCGGAGACTACTTGATCGATTTCGGCGTGCGCCCCGACAGCATTCCGCGCATCTCATTCGTCGACGTGTTGGATGGCCGCGTTCCCGCCGGCCTGTTCGACGGGCGGCGCGCCGTGATCGGCTCGTCCGCGGTCGAGCTTGGCGACTACCTGCCGACGCCGGTCTGGGGCGTGCTTCCCGGCGCCATCGTCAACATCCTGGCGGCGGAGAGCATCGTCCAGGGTCGCACGATCCGCAGCGTCAGTTCGCTTCCGGTGCTGCTGGCCACAATTGTCGTGATCATGGTGCTGTGGCCGGGTCTCGTGCGATGGAACTGGCGCGGCGGCGCGGTCGTGGTCGTCGCGGGCGGGGCGGCGGCCTTTGCCGCGTCGCTCGCCGCGCTGTCGGTGGCGCCGATCAATATCGATCCGACACCCGTGATTGCCGCTCTTGCACTCGCCTACGTCGTTGCCATGACGCGACGTATCGACAGCCAGGCGCTGCGCCTGTTCATCCAGAACATGGCCGCCGTGCATCGTCTCGAGTTGTTGCGCACGGTCGTCGATCACAGCGCCGACGCCACGGTCATCGTCCTGCATGACGGCAGCATCAAGTTGTGCAACCCGGCGGCGGAGAGCTTGTTCGGCCGCAGTGAGAGCGCGATGGAAGGGCTGCCGGTTTCGCAGCTGTTCGACACTGCCGGCGACCCCAGGACCGGCCAGATCGTCGGCGCGTTGGAGCACGTCGGACCGGCAGGTCTGTCTCTCGACGGCCGCGAGATCATGGGCAAGACGGCCAGCGGCGAACGCATCCCGATGGAGATCACCGTGAGTTGCGCGCGCGCGGCGCACAGCGACGACGCACTGGAGCGGCGCAAGGAAGGCCGCTGGATCCTGATCTGCGCGCTGCGTGATATCCGCAAGCGCAAAGCGGCCGAGGCAGCCTACGAGGCCGCTATGGAGAAGAAGCTCGAGGCCGAGCGCGCCAAGTCCGACTTCCTGTCCAACGCCAACCACGAACTGCGGACGCCGCTCAATCACATCATCGGCTTCACCGAGATGCTGCGTGCCGGCTACCTGGGTCCGGTCGACGATGCGCAGGCGTCGTACCTGGTCGACATCGAGCGGTCCGGTCGGCACCTGCTGCGCATCGTCGAGGATGTGCTCGCCTTCAGCGAACGGGCCCGCGTCCAGGCAGCGCGGCTGGACGAGCGGGAATTCAGCCTGAATGTCCTGCTGCAGCGCCGCGCGCTCGAGCCGTTCGGACAGGCCGAGGACGCGATGGCTCGCGAGCGCGGCGGCATTGGCATCGGGCTGCCGCTGGCCAAGGAGATCGCGCGCCTGCATGGCGGGCGGCTGGAGCTATACAGCGCGCCGGGCCAAGGCACGGTCGTTCAGCTGATCCTGCCGGCCGAGCGGCTGCGCGAGTCCGCAGCCATGGAGGATGGCGGCACAGCCGAGCCCGGTGCGGAACTGCTGGACGAACTAGAGGCGACCGCCGCGGCCAGGTGAGAACCGCGCGTCAGGCCGCCTGTGCCTTGAGCAGGCCTTCCAGCGAACGCTGCAGGTCGATCCGCGAGAACGGCTTCTGCAGCATGGCGGCGCAGTCGGGCAGGTTGTTCGAGCCGGTCGCGCCGTCGAAGGAATAGCCCGAGACGAACAGCGTCGGCAGGTTCGGGCAGCGCTCCGCGACGGATTCCGCCAGTGCCCGCCCGTCCAGGCCGCCCGGCAGGCCGATATCGGTCACCAGGATGTCGAACGAGGCGTCGCCGCCGACCAACTCGAGCGCTGCCGGGCCGTCCTCGGCGCAGGTCGTGCGACAGCCCATGCGCGACAGCATGCCGGCGAGGGTCTGGCGCACGTCGGGGTCGTCCTCGACCAGCAGCACATGGGCCATGGCTTTGGCCGCGTCCGGCGCCGGCCGCGCCGCGGCGCCAGCCGGTGCGCTGTCGGCGCGCGGCAGGAAGATCTCGACCGTCGTGCCGCGGCCCTCGGCGCTGATGATCTGGGCGACGCCGCCCGACTGCCGCGCGAAGCCGTAGACCGTGCTGAGCCCCAGACCCGTGCCGCGCCCGTCCGCGGAGGTCGTGAAGAACGGTTCAAAGGCGC
>Ga0066189_10000090_pt1 | contig 13034 bp, 12 predicted proteins | sample WorMetilPIANOSA1_FD_59454 | JGI IMG/M metagenome (GOLD analysis project Ga0066189, IMG submission 59454) | Marine gutless worms symbiont microbial communities from Max Planck institute for Marine Microbiology, Germany - Olavius ilvae PIANOSA.1... | ecosystem: Host-associated > Annelida >...
TCGCCGCCGCCGTCTACCTCGCCGCCATCGTCTGTTGCTGGTTATGAGTCCGGAGCCTAAAGCGATGCGGCGGACTTGCGCGCACGGCTGGGAGTCCGGGGCCGCTTGGCCACGACCCGGCGCCCCTTTGGGGTCTCGACGTCGACTTGAAGCGTCAACCCCATCGCGCCAAACGCCGCGTCGAGCTGATCGAGCCGCGAGGCGTGGCGCAGATTGAATAGCCGGTCAACCTGCGGCGCGCGCCAATCGAGCGCCCGGGCCAAGTCGGCTTTGCGCAAGCCGCGGTCCAACATGGCCTGATACAGCTGCACCTTGATCGCAGTCTGCGTCGGCAGCGCCACGCGGGCCATTCCACGGGACGGCCGGGGGATCGCCTTGCGGTTGGCGATGCGGGCCGCGATGGCCTCCTCGAGCGCATCCAGGGCGTGAAGCAGCGCCTCGTCCCGGTCGTCGCCGAATGTGGTGAGTTCGGGGAAATCGGGACTGGTCGCAAGGACCGTGTCGCCGTCTTTCTGCAGGTCGATGGGATAGGCCAACATCAATCGCATCCGCTCACTTGAATCCGAGATCCCTGAGGATCTTGCTCACCAGGCCCTTGCCCAGTTCGTTGCGGCCCCCGTGCATCGGCAGCTGCGACGTCCGGCTGCCGCGGCGAATCGTGAGGTGCCCGCTGCCGCCCTTGTGACTCTCGAACGTGATGTCCTTGTCGAGCTTCCGGAGGTGGCGGCGAAGCTCGCTCGCATTCATGGTAATCCGTTACACCACAGTTCTGTTGTTGTCAACACTTCTGCTGTGTCTTCTCCGACGGAATCCAGTGCGGTTCGAGGCGCCCAAGGGCGAGACGGGGACCGGAGCCTGCGCCGACCCCACAGTGCATTCGTACTTTTGCGCTGACGCGCCCGCCGGTTCCGCGCTAAAGGAGAGCCGCCCGCGCCGACCTCAGGAGACCGCCGTCATGCCCCAGCTGTGCCTGATCCGCCACGGCCAGAGCGCCTGGAACCTGGCCAACCGCTTCACCGGCTGGACCGACGTCGACCTGAGCGAGAACGGCGTCGCCGAGGCCAAGCGCGCGGCAGCGCTGCTCAAGGCCGATGGCTTCGTCGCCGACACCTGCTTCACGTCCTACCAGAGGCGGGCGATCCGCACGCTGTGGATCGTCTTGGACGAGATGGACCTGATGTGGCTGCCCGTGGCCAAGAGCTGGCGCCTCAACGAGCGCCACTACGGCGCGCTGCAGGGGCTCAACAAGGCGGAGACGGCGAAACTGCACGGCGACGAGCAGGTCCATATCTGGCGCCGTAGCTACGACGTGCGCCCGCCGGCGCTGGAGCCGGGCGACGAGCGCCACCCGGGCAATGACCCGCGCTACGCGGCGCTGACGCCCGACGAGCTGCCGGCGACCGAGTGCCTGAAGGACACCATCGCGCGCGTCATGCCGTACTGGCACGAGGCCATCGCGCCGGCGCTGCGGGACGGCCAGCGTGTGCTGGTGGCGGCCCATGGCAACAGCCTGCGCGGCCTCGTCAAATACCTCGACGAGGTCTCCGACGAGGGCATCATGAAAGTCGAGATCCCGACGGGCGTGCCGCAGATGTACGAGCTGGACGACGACCTGAAGCCGACCGCGCGCTACTACCTAGGCGAAGAAGAGCGCCGCAGCGCCGGCTAGACCGGCACCGTCCGCAAGAGCCGCCGGACGATCGGCGGCGCCACCAGGCAGGTCACCAGCGACATCAGCGCCATGCCGCCGAACAGCGCGGCGGGCACCGAGCCGTCGCCCAGGTGCCGGCCCAGTTCCATGATCACCATGGCGATCTCCGCCCGCGGCACCATGCTGACGCCGACGGTGAGCGCCATCGCGCGGTCCTGGCTGGCCAGCAGCGGCAGCCCTACGCCGACGACCTTGCCGAGCGCGCCCGCGACCACCAGCACCGCGCCGACCCCCAGCGCCGGCCACAGCGTCGTGACGTCGATCTGCAGGCCGATGGCGATGAAGAAGAACGGCGAGAAGAATTGGAACAGCACGCTGAACGAAGTGTCGATCTGCACCCGGCGCGGATCGCGGCTGAACGCCAGGCCGGCGAACAAGGCGCCGACGGCGACCGAAATGCCCAGCCAGCCGGCGATCGCCGCGATGACGAAGCCGATGCCGATGATCGGGATGATCGGCGCGGGCGTCGCCTCCAGCCGTTCGAACCAGTCGGTGACCGGTCGCTCGACATAGCGCGCGAAGACGATGCAGCCGGCGACCAGGGCGGCGAGCTTGAGCAGCATGGCGGCGCTGACGCCGGCCAGCGCCGGCAACAGGCCGCCGTCGCCCGCGACCAGGATCGGCGCCGCCGCGACCAGCAGCGCCATGAAGAAGATCGCCAGCACGTCGTCGAGTTCGGCCAGATCGAGCAGCAGCGCGCCCGCGTCGCCGTCGAGCGCCCCCGCCTCGCGCCAGGTGTCGAGCGAGACCCCGACGCTGGTGGCGGTCAGCGCCAGCGCCGCGAAGCAGGACGGCACCAGCGCGAAGCCCAGCACGTAGCGCGCCGCGACGAAGCCGAGTGCGGCGCTGACCACGACGCTCACGACCAGGGCCAGGCCCGCATTGGGCAGCTGCCGCAACAGCTTGTCGGGATGGCTCTCCAGCCCGACGCGAAACAGCAGCACGACGATGCCGGCGCGCGACAACAGGCCGATGGCGCCGTGCGCCTGCTCGTTCAACAGCCCGAACGCGTGGTCGAGCGTGCTGAGCGCAAAGCCGATCGCGAGGTAGCCGACGAGCGCCGGCACGCCGCGCCCGGCCAGCCAGTCGCGCGCCACGGCGGCGGCAACGGCCAGCGCGCCGACCAGCAGGATCGCCGGCGCGAAGCCGTCGGAGACGCCGTTCATCGGGCCGCGCGCGCGGCCGGCCGATCGGGGTGGCGGCCGCCGTCAGCCCGCATCGCCGACCAGCCGGTCCGGCGGAAAGCTCAGGCGGGCGCGCGTGCCGGCCTGCGGCCGGCTGTCGATGTCCAGCGTGCCGTGGTGCAATTCGATCAGCGACTTGACGATCGAGAGGCCCAGGCCGGTGCCGCCGTAGTCGTTGTGCGCGGCGCTGGTCGACGTGGCGAAGGGCTCGAACAGGTGCTTCTGCGCGTCCTCCGGGATGCCGATGCCGCTGTCGGCGACGACGACCTGCACGGCGCCGTCTTCGACACAGGCCGAGATCTCGATCTGGCCGCCGTCGGGCGTGAACTTGATGGCGTTCGACAACAGGTTCAGCAGCATCTGGCGCAGCGCCCGGCCGTCAGCCATCAGCCGAGGCAGGTCGTCCGGCAGCGCGACGCCGACGTTCAGATGGCCGCGTACGGCCAACGGCCGCATGATGCGCACGGTGTCGTCGATCGCGGCGCCGACGTCCTGCGGCATGTCGTCCAGCTCGAAGCTGCCGGCCTCGATGCGCGAGAAATCCAGGATGTCGTTGATCAGGTCCAGGAGGTGCCGGCCACTGGCGATGATGTCCTCCATGTACTCGCATTGCTTCGGCGCCATCTGGCCGAAGGCGCCGCTGGCCATGACCTCCGAAAACCCGATGATGGCATTGAGCGGCGTGCGCAGTTCGTGGCTCATGCGCGCCAGAAACTCGGATTTCGCCTTGTTGGCCTCCTCCGCCGCGTCGACGGCGTGCTGCATGCGCCGCTCGGTCAGCACGCGCCCGGTGATGTCGGTCACCGTGCCCTCGTAGTACAGCGTTGCGTACCGCGCGGGCGTTCTCCGAGATCCACAGCGTGGTGCCGTCGACGCGGTAGACCTCGGAGACGAAGTCCTCGACCTTGCCGTCGCGCTCCATCAACTGGCGGAATTCCTCGCGCCGCAGCCGGTCGACGTACCACTGGCGGCCGATGTCCGTGACCGAAGCGATCAGCTCCGCTTCGGTGTCATAACCGTTGATGCGATGGACCAGCGCCGGGTTGGCGCTGAGCATGTGGCCGTCGGGCGTCGACTGGTAGATGCCCTCCGTCGTGTTCTCGTAGATTTGCCGGTACTTGCGCTCGGCCTCGGCCAGCGCCGCCTGGGTGTTGCGCTGCTCGGTCACGTCTTCGACCGTGCCGACATAGCGGAGCACGCGCCCCTCGGCGCCGCGCAGGACGGTCGTGCTCTCCGCCGTCCAGATCGGCTGACCGTCGCGCCTAAGGGTTCGGCAGACCCGGGCAACGACACGGCCGTCGCGCTCCAGTTCTGCGTTGACCCGGTCGCGGTCGTCGGGATCGGCGTACATGTTGGCGACATGCGCCACTTCGGCGATCATTTGTGCCGGGTCGTCGTAGCCGTAGATCCGCGCCATCGCCGCGTTGGCGCGCAGGATTCGCCCGTCGGGCGAGTTCTCGAACACGCCGACACCGGCGTTCGACAGCGCCAATTCGAACGCTTCGGCGTGCCACGACTCGGCCGCGTCGCGCGCGCCGGCAGACGTCGGCGGTGCCACGGACCGCTGTTTTCCTGCCATTCCGGCCCCGGTTGGTCCCTATCGGGCGCGATGATGCCGTGCGCAACGCCCGGTCGCAATCAGGGCTTTTGAGGCATTTTGTTGCATGCGATCTATCCGGGAGGCCGGCGGAGCGCCTCGGCAGCGGCGAATCGAGGCCGCATGCGCGCTATATTGCACCCCCCAGGAGGCCCCATGTCGCTCGCCCGCAACCTCGAGATCGACCGCCGGCCCGCGGCCGCGGACCCCGAACGGCTGGCCGCGCTCGCCGATATCGAGCGCCAGGCGCTGTGGCTGGCGTGCTGGACGATCCTCCACGCCAACCACGTGCGGCCCCGGCGCGACGGCCTCAAGGTCGGCGGCCACCAGGCCTCGTCGGCCTCCGCCGCGACGCTGCTGACCGCGCTCTACATGGACGTGCTGCGGCCCAACGACCGGGTCGCGGTCAAGCCGCACGCCTCGCCGCTGTTCCACGCCCTCATGTACCTCCTGGGCCGCGTCGACCGGGAGAAGCTGGCCGCGTTCCGCGCTTTCGGCGGCGCCCAGTCCTACCCGTCGCGCACCAAGGACGGCGCCGATGTCGATGTCTCGACGGGCTCGGTCGGGCTGGGTGTCGGCGTCACGCTGTTCGCTGCCCTGGTGCAGGACTACGTGCGGCTGCACGGCCTCAGCGATGCGGCGCCGGGCCGCATGGTGGCGCTGGTCGGCGACGCGGAGCTCGACGAGGGCAACGTCTTCGAGGCCCTCTTGGAGGGCTGGAAGCACGACGTGCGCAACGTCTGGTGGGTCATCGACTACAACCGCCAGAGCCTGAACGGCGTCGTCAACGACTACCTGTTCCAGCGCATTCAGGACTTCTTCGGCTCCGTCGGCTGGCAGGTCGTGGCGCTGAAGTACGGCAAGGCGCTGCAGGCGGCGTTCGAGGGACCGGCCGGCGGCACGCTGAAGGACTGGATCGACGATTGTCCGAACCAGCTCTACTCGGCGCTGACCTTCCAGGGCGGCCCGGCCTGGCGCAACGAGCTGAAGGCCGACCTCGCCGGCACGTCGGGCCTGGCCGAGTTCCTCGACCGCCACGACGACGCCGGCCTGGCGGCGCTGATGACCAATCTGGGCGGCCACGACATGGCGGCGGTGCTGCAGACGTTCAACGGCATCGCGGAGGATACGCCGCATTGCATCGTCGCCTACACCATCAAGGGCTACGGCCTGCCGCTGGCCGGCCACAAGGACAACCACGCCGGCCTGTTGACGCCGCAGCAGCTGGCGGATTTCCAGGCCGGGCTGGGCATCGCCGAGGGCCGGGAGTGGGAGGCGGACGCCGGTCTCTCGGCCGAACGCGCGGCAGCCATGCAGGCCGCGTTGGACCGCGCACCGTTCGCGCAGGGGTCGCGGCGTGCGCCGCCTCAGGCCGCGCTGCCGGTCGCGACGCTCGACACGCCGGCGGGGGCCACGCTGTCGACGCAGGAGGCCTTCGGCAAGGTGATGAACGAGTTGGCGCGCAGCGACGAGGTGCTCGCCGACCGCATCGTCACCACCTCGCCCGACGTCACCGTGTCGACGAACCTGGGCGGCTGGGTCAACCGGCGCGGCGTGTTCCACCGCCACGACACGCCGGACGTGTTCCGCGCCCACAAGCTGGCCTCGCCGCTGCGCTGGGAGCAGACACCGCGCGGCCAGCACATCGAGCTGGGCATCGCCGAGAACAACCTGTTTCTGACCCTGGCGGCGCTGGGCCTGGCGCACGACCTGTTCGGCGCCCGGCTGCTGCCGGTCGGCACGCTCTACGACCCGTTCATCGCCCGCGGCCTCGATGCGCTGAACTACGCCTGCTATCAGGACGCCCGCTTCATGCTGGTCGTGACGCCGTCGGGCATCACGCTGGCGCCGGAGGGCGGCGCCCACCAGTCGGTCTCCACGCCTCTGATCGGCCTGGCGCAGGACGGTCTCGCGGCGTTCGAGCCGGCCTACGCCGACGAGCTGGCGGCGATCATGACCTGGGCCTTCGACTACCTGCAGCGTGACGGCAGCGGCACCTCGGAGATCGCCTGGCTGCGCGACGTCGAGGGCGGTTCGGTCTACCTGCGTCTCTCCACGCGGCCGCTCGAGCAGCCGCCACGGGCGCTCGACGCCGACCTGCGCCACGACGTCATCGCCGGCGGCTACTGGCGGGTGCCGCCGGCGCCCGGCGCGGAGCTGGCGATCGTCTACGCCGGCGCCATCGCACCCGAGGCCCTGGCCGCCCATGCGGAACTGGCCGAAGAAGTGCCGGACGCGGGCCTGTTGGCGGTGACTTCCGCCGACCGGCTGAACGCCGGCTGGCATGCCGCCGAACGTGCCCGCCAGGCCGGCGACGCCGGCGCGCGCAGCCACGTCGAGAGTCTGCTGGCGCCGCTGGCGCCCGACGCCGGGCTGGTCACCGTGCTGGACGGCCACCCGGCGACGCTGTCGTGGCTGGGCGGCGTTGCCGGGCACCGCGTGCGGCCGCTGGGCGTCGAGCACTTCGGCCAGTCGGGCGACCTCAACGACCTCTTTCGCCATTACCGCATCGACACGGCTGCGATAGTCGATGCCTGCGCCGCCGTGCTACTTCATCGCATGCGGTCGCACTAACGCCACACTTGCGGTGCATCAATGCGACTCGATTCGCGAGTGTAGGATGTTAACGAAACGTTAACCGGCGATGCCGTCTTCTGGTGGACGGACCGAGGGGAGGTACTTGTGGTCGTCAGCCACAACATCGTCGTCCGGGGAGAAGTTGTCGGCACATTGCTGACCTTGGGGCGCCGCTTCGTGCTCTACACGGCCCACCCGAAACTCCAGGATCTGGACGAAACGCCGTTCGACACGGCCGACGCCGCGCGCAAGCTCGTGCGCGAGCGCCTGGGTGCCGAACAGCCGGACGCGGCGCGGCCCGCGGCCGCCTGACCGCCTGATTCTCCACGCCGGGCGGCGCGCTGCCCCGCGAAGCGTTCGACCGACCCGGCCCATCGACGGCGCCGGCGTCGTTCGCTGTCTGCCCTTAAATCGCCTACTCTGACGCTCGGAACGGGCTGCGCGCTTCACGCTGGCCTGCGCGGAGGAGGATGACATGGCGGACGACGATACGCCGCCGCGGCTCAAACTCGGCATGGTCGGCGGCGGCCGCGGCGCCTTCATCGGCGACGCGCACCGCATCGCGGCGCGGCTGGACGACCGCTACGAGCTGGTCGCGGCGGCGCCCAGTTCCGATCCCCTGGTCGCCTTCGCCAGCGGCCGCGACCTGCGGCTGCCGGAGGACCGCGTCTACACCAAATTCGCCGCCATGGCCCAGGCCGAGGCGGTGCGCGACGACGGCATCGACGTGGTCAGCGTGGTGACGCCCAACCACCTGCACCACCCCGTCTGCACGGCGTTCCTCGAAGCCGGCATCGACGTGATCTGCGACAAGCCGCTGGCGATGACCCTCGCCGAGGCGCGCGAGATCGTCGCGACGGCCGACGAGGCCGGCCGCTTCCTGGGCGTGACCTACACCTACACCGGCTATCCCATGGTGCGCGAGGCGCGGGCGCTGATCGAGGCGGGCGCCATCGGCGCCGTGCGCCAGGTGCATACCGAATTCGCCATCGGCTGGCTGGCGGCGCCCGTGGAGCAGGACAACCCCAGCAAGCAGGCCGCCTGGCGCACCGACCCGGAGCAGTCCGGCGCCAGCTTCGTCGTCGCCGACCTGGGCACCCACTGTTTTCACCTGACCGAGTTCGTGACGGGCCTGGAGCTTGCGGCGCTGACCGCGGACCTCGAGACCTTCGTGCCCGGCCGGCAACTCGAGGACCACGCCAACTTGTTGCTGCGGTATACGGGCGGCGCGCGCGGCATCCTGTGGGTCAGCATGGTGGCGGCCGGCGAGGACGTCGGGCTGCGGCTCAGGGTCTATGGCGAGAAGGGCCACCTGGCGTGGGAGCAGGGCCAACCCAACGAACTGCGCCTGGCGCCCTACGGCGAACCGGTGCGCACGCTGGTGCGCGGCGGCGCCGGCCTGTCGCCTGCGGCGCAGCGCGCGACGCGCATGATCGCCGGCCTGCCGGAGGGCTACTACGAGGCGTTCGCCACGCTCTACCGCGACTACGCCGACGTGCTGACGGCGCGCCGCGACGGCAGCGAGCCCGAACCCCTGGCGCTGTGGGCGCCGACCGGCGCCGACGGCGCCCGCGGCCTCGCTTTCGTCGAGGCCGCATTGAAGAGCCACGCCGACGGCGGCACCTGGGTCGATTTCACCGGGGCGTAGAGCCGGCCGCCGCTCAGCAACATCCCCCTCACCCTAACCCTTTCCCGCGAGGGGAGAGGGGACGCCATCGAGCCTTGTCGGGGTGCCCCTCTCCCTCGACGCGGGAGAGGGGTTGGGATGGGGGTGACTCGGTCAGAGACGGAGCGCTGCCCAGGCCCTACTCCGCGGCGTCGATGGTCGGCAGGACGTAGTCCTTGTACTGCTCGCGCAGGGCCGCCTTCTTGACCTTGCCGGTCGCCGTCATGGGCAGGGCGTCGACGAATTCGACCGCATCGGGCAGCCACCAGCTGGCGACCTTGTCGGCGAGGAATTGGCGGATGTCGTCGTCGCTGACCTCCGCGCCCTCACGCCGGACCGCGACCAGGAGCGGCCGCTCGTCCCATTTCGGGTGCGGCAGGCCGATGACCGCGGCCAGCGCCAGGCCGGGGTGGCCGATGGCGGCGTTCTCCAGGTCGATCGAGCTGATCCACTCGCCGCCCGACTTGATCATGTCCTTGGTGCGATCGACGACCATCATGTAGCCGTCGGCGTCGATGGTCGCCACGTCGCCGGTGCGGAACCAGCCGCCGTCGTCGAGCGCCGCGGCGCTGGCGGCGGCGTCGTTATCGTAGGCGCCGGCGATATAGTTGCCGCGCACCAGCAGCTCGCCGTGGGCCTCGCCGTCATGGGGCAGCGGCGCGCCGGCCTCGTCGACGATCTTCATCTCGCAGCCGGATTGCCGGCGCCCCTGGCGCATCTTGACGTCGAAGCGTTCCGCGTCGGACCGGTCGTCCATGTCGGGCCGCATCAGGCAAACGGTGCCGACGGGACTCATCTCGGTCATGCCCCAGCCGTGCACGACGCGCAGGCCGTGGGTGCCCTCCAGCGCTTCGATCAGTGACCGCGCGGCGGCCGAACCGCCGGTCAGAATCATCTCAAGATCCTTCGGCGTACGGCCGCGCTTCTCCAACTCGCCCAGCAAGCCGAGCCAGATCGTCGGCACGCCCCAGGCGCTGGTCACGCCCTCGCCGTCCATCAGATCGAACAGGCTGGCGCCGTCGAGGCCGGGGCCCGGGAAGACCAGGTCGGTGCCGGTCAGCGGGCAGGCGTAGGGCAGCCCCCAGGCGTTGACGTGGAACAGCGGCACCACCGGCAGGATGCGGTCGCGCTGGGTCAGGTTGAGGGCGTCGAGCGAAGCGAGCGACAGCGCGTGCAGCACCGAGGAGCGGTGCGAATAGAGCACGCCCTTCGGGTTGCCCGTCGTGCCCGAGGTGTAGCAGAGCCCCGCCGCGGTGTTCTCGTCGAATTCAGGCCAGACGATGTAGTCGGGCTGGCCGTCGAGGAGGTCCTCGTAAGCCATGAGCTCGGCGAGCGGCGTCTCCGGCAGATGCGCCCGGTCGGTCATGGCAAGGACGTGCTCGACCGTCGGCAGCTTGTCGGCCAGCGCCTCGGCCAGCGGCAGGAACGTCAGATCGACGAACAGCAGCCGGTCCTCGGCGTGATTGACGATCCAGGCGATCTGGTCCGGGAACAGGCGCGGGTTGATGGTGTGGCAGATCGCGCCGATGCCGGCGAGCGCGTAGTAGAGCTCGAAGTGCCGGTAGCCGTTCCAGGCGATCGTCGCCACGCGGTCGCCGGGCCCGACCCCCAGCGCGCGCAGGCCGTGGGCCAGCTGCGCGATGCGCGCCCGCGCCTCGGGGTAGGTGTAGCGGTGGATGTCGCCTTCGACCCGGTTGGAGACGACCCGGCTCTTCTGGTGGACGTCGGCGGCGTAGTCGATCAGGCCCGAGATCAGCAGGGGCCGGTCCATCATCAGGCCGCGCATGCCGTCCTCCCCCTGTCGCCGTCCTCGCGCGGGACGTGCGGCGCCGCCTGCCCGGAACGGCGCCGGTCTCGACTACTCCGCCGCGACCTGGGCGGCGGCGCGGGGCGCCGGGGCCTTGTAGAAGCTGCCGTTCTGCATGATCGCCAGGATGTTGTCGCGGTCCTGGATCAGCGCGACGTTGCGACTGAGGTCGCCGTCGACCAGCAGGAGGTCGGCCAGATAGCCCTCCTTCACCAAGCCCAGCTCGTCGCCCATCATCATGATCTGGCCGCCATACTCGGTCGCCGAGCGGATCGCCTCGAGCGGCGAGAAGCCGAGCAGATTGACGAAGTGCTCCAAATCGCGCGCGTTGTTGCCGACCGGGTTCCAGGCGAACCCGTAGTCGCCGCCGGGCAGCACGCGCACGCCGCGCTTGTGCAGGTCCTTCATGACCTCGGTGCCGATCTCCAGCTCGCGCTTGAGCCCCATCTGGGTCGCGATCTCTTCGGTGTCGCCCCAATCGCCGGCCTCGTAGGTCGTCGTGTAGGTGACGCCGAAGGTGGGGGCGACGAAGACGCGGTCCTTGGCCGCCTCCAGCTGGTCGCGCGCCTCCTCATCGGAGAAGGTGGCGTGATAGATGATGTCGATGCCGTGGCGCAGACTCATCTTGACGCTCTCGGCGCTGCGCGCGTGAGCGGCGACGCGCTTGCCACGGGACTCGGCAACCTCGCAGACGGCGGCGACCTCGTCGTCGTTCATCACCGTCATCTCGGCCTTGGCGAAGGGCACGAACTCGTCGCCCGAGGGGTTGATCTTCAGCGTGTCGACGCCCTCGCGGCACATCTCGCGCGCGGTCTGGCGGAACTGGTCCGGCCCGTCACAGACGATCGCGAAGGTCCACTTGTCGAGATGATGCAGCCGCACGTCGCCCAGGCCGCCAGTGACGGTCAGCTCCGGGCTCGCCGCCAACATGCGCGGCCCCGGAATCTCGCCGGCCTCGATGGCGTTGCGGATGACGACGTCCAGGCGCGGCTTCGCCGCCGCGGCGCTGTTGATGCTGGTGAAGCCGCTGTCGAGCATGAGCTTGACGTGCCGCATGGTGAGCAGCGTGTGCTCCTCCGGCGGGATGTCGCCCAGCGAGTGCAGGTCCGGCGTATTGGCGAAGCTGGGATGAGCGTGGGATTCCACCAGCCCCGGCATCAGCGTCGCGCCGCCGCCGTCGACAACCTCCGCACCCTCGTGGGTGATCTGCTCGGTACCCTGCGCGATGGCCTTGATGCGGTTGCCATCGACCAGCGCGGAGCCGGGATACGGCTCGGCCCCCGTGCCATCGATGATGCTGACGTTCGTGAACAGCGTCTGGCCCATATCTACCTCCCTTGGCGCGCCGGCGGCGGGTCCTCGTGCACCGCGGCGCCGGGCCCGGGCGGGCCCACAGTCTGGGACCATTATAGCGCAGGCAGGGCCTGCGCGCCGACCCTCCTCAATCGGCGCCCCTTCAACCCGGGTCGGCCGTGCACCATTCGACGATCGGCGCCTTGGTGTCCGCGTCCAGGCGGTCGCAGATCAGCCAGCGCGCCTTTTCGCAGCCCAGCTTGACGTTCCAGTTGCGCGAGCCCGGCTTCTCCTTCTCGCAGGCCGAGGCCCGCAAGTAGTCGCCGTAGAACGCCGCTGCGCTGATGGCGATGCCGGCGGCGATCAACAGGATGGTCAGCACGATGGCCGCGGCCTTGACCAGCGCGCGCGCCGGTTTGCCGGGCACGCACAGCGGCACCAGGTTGAACGACAGCCCGCCGACGACGACCAGGATCATGCCGAGGCCCGCCAGCCAATGGCTGAACGGCTGAAAGACGAAGATCAGCGCCGCGAGGCACAGCACGATGATCGTCAGCTCGACGCCGCGCGCCGTGGCTCGCGACATGCCCTGGCCCTGGCCCGTCTCGCTCGTCCCGCTCATGCGTGCACCCTATGGCCGCGCGCGTCGAACACGTGCATCTGGTCCGGCCGGCCGCGCAGGTGAACCCGCTCGCCCATGCCGACCTTCACCGAGCGATCGATGACGACGCGCACGTCCTGGCCCGACTCGCGCATGTGGATCAGCGTCTCCGCGCCCATCGGCTCGATCAGGTCGACCTCCGCGGTGAACGTGTCGTCCGCCGCCTCGCTCGACAGGTCGTAGGCGCGCGGGCGGATGCCCAGCGTCACCGCGGACTCCGCGGGCAGGTCCGCCACCGCCGGATCGACCGTCAGCCGCACTTCCTGGTCGCGCACGCGGAAGCGCGCATGGCCGGCGTCGGCGCCCAGCAGCGTCGCGTCCAGCAAGTTCATCTGCGGCGTGCCGATGAAGCCGGCGACGAACAGGTTGGCCGGCCGGACGAAGATCTCGTGCGGGCTGGCGACCTGCTCGATCAGGCCGTCACGCATCACGGCGATGCGGTCGGCCATGGTCAGCGCCTCCAGCTGGTCGTGGGTGACGATCACCGTCGCCTTGCTCAGGCCCGCCAGCACCTCCTTGATCTGGCCGCGCATGGTCT
>Ga0066189_10000107_pt1 | contig 11960 bp, 10 predicted proteins | sample WorMetilPIANOSA1_FD_59454 | JGI IMG/M metagenome (GOLD analysis project Ga0066189, IMG submission 59454) | Marine gutless worms symbiont microbial communities from Max Planck institute for Marine Microbiology, Germany - Olavius ilvae PIANOSA.1... | ecosystem: Host-associated > Annelida >...
GCCATCCTGATCCGCCCGGCGGCCGACGACGAGAAGGCGGCGCGCGGCTGGCAGTCGCTGATCGGCAACAAGGTACGCTCCGTCCTCTGGGAGCTGGTGCTGGCCTCACTGCTCATCAACCTGTTCGCCCTCGCCTCGCCGCTGTTCCTGATGACCGTCTACAACAAGGTCATCGGCCAGCGCGCGCTCGACACCCTGACCGTGCTCGTCATCGGCATGCTGATGATGTACGGCTTCGACGCCGTGCTGCGCGCCGTACGCGGCTACGTCTCCAGCCACACCGGCGCGCGCACCGACGCGCTGATCGGCAGCGAGGTGGTGCACCACCTGGTGCATTTGCCCTACCGGCACTTCGAGAGCACGCCCTCGGGGCTGATCTCCGAGCGGCTGCGCCAGCTGGACGTCATCCGCAACTTCTTCACCGGCCAGATGCCGATCACGCTGGTCGACATCTGCTTCGTCGGCGTGTTCGTCGCGGCGCTGTTCTTCCTGCACCCGATCCTGGGTGGCGTCGTCCTGGCCGCCCTGCCGGTCTTCGCCCTCATCTCCGTCGCCTTCCACCGCGCCCAGAAGCGGCTGGTCGAGCAGAACTTCATGGCCCTGGCGGCCAAGGCCTCGGCGCTGAACGAGACCGTGTCGAACGCGCTGACGATCAAGTCGCTGGGTCTCGAGTCTGAGGTCGAGGGCCGCTGGGGCAAGCGCCTGGCGCTGGGCGCCTGGACCAGCTTCCAGTCGCACAACCTGGCCAACATCATCAACGTCGCCGGCGCGCTGTTGCAGCAGCTCACGGCCTTGGGCGTGATCTTCCTGGGCGTGCACCTGATCCTCGCCGGCGAGCTGAGCATCGGCGCGCTGATCGCCGCCAACATCCTGGCGACGCGCACGCTGGCGCCGGTGCGCCAGGTGGCCTCGGCCTGGTCGCAGCTGCAGGAGGTGCGCAGCGCCTTCGACCGGCTGGACGACATCATGGACGAGGCCGTGGAGCAGGAGCCGGGCACGACCTCGCCGATGCCGGCGCTGGTCGGCGACATCCGCGTCGACGCGGCGACCTTCCGCTTCGACCCCGACGTGCCGCCGGCGCTCGACAACGTCAGCCTCGACGTCGGACGCGGCACGATGGTCGGCGTCATCGGGCCGACCGGCTCCGGCAAGTCGACGCTGATCAAGCTGATCCAGGGCCTCTACGTGCCCGACCGCGGCCGCGTGCTGATCGACGGCACGGACATCCGCCACGTCTCGCCGGCCACCTTGCGCGAGCAGGTCGGCGTGGTACCGCAGGAGACCCAGCTGTTTGCCGGTACCGTGCGCGAGAACATCGCCTTCGGCCTGCCGGTCAAGGACCCGGCGCGGGTCATCCAGGTCGCCAAGTTCGTCGGCGCCCACCCCTTCATCCAGCGCCTCGCCCAAGGCTATGACACCGTGCTCGGCGAACGCGGCAGCGGCCTCAGCGCCGGGCAGCGCCAGTTGCTGTGCATCGCCCGGGCGCTGATCCGCAACCCGCGGATCATCATCTTCGACGAAGGCACGAGCGCGCTGGACCCGGCGGCGGAGGAACTGCTGCTGCGCAACCTGCGCCAGTTCGCGCGCGACCGCACCGTGCTGATGGTCAGCCACCGCATGGCGCCGATGCGCATCTGCGACAAGCTCGTGCTGCTGGTCGACGGCCGCGTCGAGCGCGCCGGGCCGGCCCAGGAGGTGCTGGATGCCGTGCGCCGGCCGGCACGCGGCCCCGACGCGACGCCTGACGCGACGCCCGACGGGACGGATAACGCATGAGCGCCGCAGACGTCACGCCGCCGGACGGCGAACGCCCGCAGGGCCGCGCCGGCGGCACGCGGCCGGAGCGCGCCGGGCTGCCCGCGCGCCTGGGCCGGCGCGCCAGCGGCCTGGCCGTGAGCGGCGGCGCGCGCTACGCCGAGTTCCTGCCCGACGCCCAGGCGGTGGCGAACCGCGAGCCGAAGCCGCTGGCGCGGGTGCTGCTGCTGACCGTGGCGCTCTTGTTCACGGCGCTGGTCGCCTGGGCGGCACTGGCCGAGGTCGACCGCGTGGCCACGGCGCCGGGCCAGGTGCGTCCCGCGGGCCGCGTCAAGGTGATCAACCACGCGGAAGGCGGCCGGGTCGACGAGATCTACGTCGCGGAGGGCCAGCGCGTCGCCGCGGGCGAACCGCTGGTGCGCTTCGACCCCGCGGCACTGGCCGACGAGATCGCCCGCCAGACCAACGATTGGGAGAACCTGGTGGCCGAGGCCGCGCGCCTGGAGGCCGAGGTCGCGGGGGACGACGAGGTGCCGTTTCCCGACACCCTGATCGCCTCCAATCCGGCGCTGGTCGTGACCCAGCACGACCTGTTCGAGGCCCGCCCCCGGGCGCTGCTGACCCGCCGCGAGCTGGCCGAGAAGATCATCAACCAGCGCGTCAGCGAAGGCGCCGCGCTCGCCGACCGCGTCGACATGCTGAAGGGCGGCGTCGAGATCCTGGAGGAACAGGAGCACTCGGTGCGCGAGCTGACCGAGACCGAGTATTTCCCGCGCCTGCGCTACCTGACCCTGCTGCGCCAGCTCTCCGACCTGCGCGGCGACCTGGCCCAGGCCGAGGACAACCTGGCGGCGGCGACCGCGGCGGAGGCGGAGGCGCGCGAGGCGCGCACCCAGATCGACCTGGACTGGTTCGCCGACGTGCACAGCCAGTTGAGCGCCGTGCGCCGCGAGCGCGACAACCTGGCGCTCAGCCTCAAGCAGCTGCGCACTCGGCGCGCCCGCCTGCTGGTGCGCAGCCCGGTCGACGGCGTCGTCCAGAACATCGCCCTCACCGCGGTCGGCCAGGCGGTCAACGAGAACGAGCCGATGATGAACATCGTGCCGACCGCCGACACGCTGATCGTCGAGGCGCGGGTCAGCAACGCCGACATCGGCCATATCGGTGTCGGCCAGGCGGCGGAGGTGCGGGTGCGCACCTATGACTGGATCCGCTTCGGCGCGCTCACGGGCGTCGTCGAACAGGTCGCGGCGGACGCGACCCAGGACCCGGAGACCGAGGCGTTCAACTACATCGTGCGGGTGCGCACCGACCGCACCTATCTTGGCAAGAACGCGGGCGAGCAGCCGGTGGTGCCCGGCATGGAGGCCGACGTCGATCTCAAGATCGGCAAGCGCACGATCCTCAGCTACCTGACCGACCGGGTGCTGCAGACCTCCGGCACCGCCTTCCGCGAGCGCTGAGCCGCCCTCAGTCCACTTCGACCGGCACGATCAGGCCGCGGGCCAGCAGCGCTTCGACGGCCCCCGCAACGTCGGCCGCGACGGCGTCGGCTGCGACGGCGTCGGCCGCGACGTCGGGAAAGGCGGCGCGGTAGGCCGCCTGGAGCTCGTCGAGCGTCTGGGGCTCGGCCAGCAGGCGCCACAGCCCGCTGGAGATGCGGTCGAGATAGAACACCGCCTCGTCGGCCGGTTCGACGAGGAAGATCTCGTCGTCGACCGCGGTGGCGCTGACCGCCGGGTTGCGCTGATAGCGCATCACGATGCGGGCGCCCCGAAGCGCGCGATCAGCTCGGCCGCGGCCGCCGCCCCGTCGCGGTAGGCCAGGCCGAGGCGCGGCACGGCGGCGGCCAGGCCGGCCAGCGCCGCGACGAGCTCGGCCGGCGGCCGCCCGGGCGCCGTCGCCTGGGGCAGCAGCGCCGCCGCCATGGCGCCGGGGCTCAGGTCGTCGGTCACGGCCACGGGCGCGTCGGCGGGCGTGTCGGGGCGGCGGTCCAGCAGCACCAGGCCGGCCAGGCGCGCGCGCTCGCCGAAGCGCGCCTGCCGCGCCGGCGGCAGGTCCAGATAGGCGGTGTCGGGGGTGGTCAGCGCCGCGTGCCGGGCGACCAGCGCGGCCAGCGCCGGGTCTTCGGCGCCGGCGGCGAACGGCAGCCGCACCTTGGCCGCGAGGCCGATCGCCACGACCGCCGGGGGCGCCAGCGTCAGCAGCACGCGGTCGTCGGCCCACAGGCGCGCGCCGGCGGCGGCCAGGCGCAGCGCCAGGGTCGACTTGCCGGCGCCGGAACCGCCGAGCCATAGGACGACGCCCGCGGCCAGCCGCGCCCCGCCGGCGTGCAGCGCCAGGAGCGCCGGGTCGCGCGCCAAGACGCCGTCGACCAGGAGCCCGGCCAGGCCGTTGGCCGCCGTCAGTGCATCCGGGGCATGTGTTTCTCCCCCGGGCCAGCTGGCCGCGGCGATACGGAAGGCGCCCTCGACGGCGCCCGCCTCGACGACGATGTCGGCCGCCTGCCGCTGCGCCAGCCCCTGGCTCCCGTCGCCGCCGGGCCAGGCCGGTAGCAGGGCCGCCGCTTCGGCCGCGATCGGGGCCATGCCGTTTACCATGAGGCAGCCGTGCAAAGCCTCGTAAAGGGCGGCATTTGGCGCGGTTTTGGGGGTCCCGGGGTTAATCTCGCGCAACAATCTCGTTTAACCAAACATTAGTTGGAGCCCGATATCGTTGCCCACACTACACGAATTCAACAAGCCCGACGCGTCGCGAGCCGACCCAAGGGCGGCGAAACGCGTAGCTGAGGGAGAGGACGAAGGTCGATGGCGGAAGTCGCTGCGGCCCCTTTGATCGGATCGACGCCGACGGCCGAATCTGAGCTCGTCGAGCAGTTGCAGCACCTTGAGGACGGGGCGGCCGGCCATTTCGCCGTTCAGCTGCACGTCTCCCGTCTCGAGGCCCACAACCGTCGCGAGCACCACCTGCGTACGGCGACGGACACGCTGCAGAACCTGGTGCGCGGCAAGAGCGGCCGGCTGTACGAGCTGGCGACCAAGGACCTGGTCGCCGTCATCCCCGATACCGACGCCGACGAGATTATGGAGACGATCGACAAGGTCCGCTTCTTCTTCAGCGAAGACCCGCTGACCAAGCGCGACGAAGAGGGCAAGGACAACTTCGCCTCGATCTTCGATCTCGACGCCGAACTGCCGATGTTCCTGGCGGTCGCCACCAAGCTCGAACAGCGCTCGCGCGACTGGTATCTGCGCCGCCAGATGCAGGAGATCCGCCGCAGCCTGTTGAACCGCGGCGACGGCAAGCCGATCAATCCGTCGCAGCTGCAGCAGGTCGAGGAGGTGCTGGCATCCGCCGACCTGACGAACCTGTTGCGCAAGCAGCCGATCTGCGCCGCCGTGCGCAGCGCCAAGCCGCAGCCGGTGTTCTACGAACTCTACATCTCGATCGCCGACCTGCAGGAGCAGGTCACCCCCGGCATCAGCCTGCTGAGCGACCGCTGGCTGTTCCAGCGCCTGACCCAGACGCTGGACCGCCGCATGCTGGAACTGGTCGGCCAGTTCAACACGCGCAACATGTCGAAGAGCTACACCATCAACCTCAACGTCGAGACGCTGCTGAGCGAGGAGTTCGCCCTGTTCGACCGCCAGTTGCGCAGCCAGACGCGCGGCGCGTTGGTGCTGGAGGTGCCGATCGTCGACGTCTTCGCCGACATGCGCGCCTTTGCCTTCGCGCGCGACTTCGTGCGCAGCCGCGGCTACCGCCTGCTGGTCGACGGCACCAGCCCCCTGACGGCGCCCTTCGTCGACCGGGCCCGCTTGGGTGTCGACTTCGTCAAGGTCTGCTGGGATCCCCAGCTGCTGGACGAGGACGACGACGGTCGTCGCGCGGCGCTGAAGGAGATGATGCAGGCCTCGGGCCCGGCCCGGGTCGTTCTTTATCGCTGCGACAGCGGCGACGCGGTTAAGTTCGGTCAAACCCTCGGGATTTCCCTGTTCCAGGGTCACGGCATCGACGAGATGCTGGGGCGGGGGCGCAGCGGCGCGACACGCGCTACTGCGGCGGCGAGCGCCGGTGGGGGGCGCCGCCGCGCCGCGGGCTGAGCACGTGGGAGCGAGAGCGACAACCCGGGGTCACGGACGAACAGGGGCCGGCCGACCGGACTTCACGGCGGTGGCCACTGTCGCGCTGCACGACGCGCCGCGAGCGGATTCCCCGGTCGCGGCCGGCAGCGCCGACTGACGAGGACGGCGACCCATGGTCGAGGCAAACGCGGCACAATCGAGCGACGTCGGGGAAACGCCGGAGGGTCAGCTGCGGCTGCACGCAATCCGGCTGCAGAGCGTCGACCTGCAGCACTGGGCGCTTCACACCAAATTGTCGCACGTGCAACGGCACAACCGGCGGCCGCAACACATGAGCACGGCGAAAGACGCGCTGGCGTCGCTGGTGCGGAAGGACGACGACCGCCTCTACGAGCTGGCCAACGGCGACCTGGTGGCGGTGGTCGGCGGCGGCACGCTGAAGGACGTCTACGACACGGTCAAGCGTGTGCGTCACCTGTTCGACGGCGATCCGATCCTCGAGCTGCGCGCCAACGGCAAGGACCGGTTCTGCACGGTCTTCGACCTGAGCATGGAGCTGCCCGCATTCATCCTGTTCGCCACCAAGCGGGACGAGCGGTCGCGCGCCGAATACGAGCGCCGCGCCATGAAGCTGGCCGGCTACAAGCCGCGCAGCAACGGCGAGGTCAAGCACCTCGAGGCGGCGCAGTTGCTGACTGTCGCGGAAGCGCTGGAGAAGGTCGACCTGCGCAAGCTGGTTCGCCAACAGGCGATCTGCGCGGTGATCAAGGACTCGCCGCCGCACGCGGTGCTGCACGAACTCTACGTCTCGATCTCCGACCTGCAGGAGGTCATAGCGCCGGGTTTCAGCCTGGTCGGCAACGCCGGGCTGTTCCAGTACCTGACGCAGTCTCTGGACCGCCGCATGCTGGACCTGGTCGGCGGCTTCAGCGCCCGGACGATGTCGAACGACATCACGATCAACATCAACGTCACCACGCTGTTGTCGGACGAGTTCACTTTCTTCGACCGCAACCTGCAGCGCCAGGACGGCCGGGCGCTGGTGCTGGAAATCCCTATCGTCGACATCTTCGCCGATACGCCGGCGTTCATGTACGCCCGCGACTTCGCGCGCGAGCGCGGCTATCGCGTGCTGGTCGACGGCACGCACCACCTGGTGGCGCCGTTCATCAACCGCGCCCTCCTGGGCGTCGACTTCGTGAAGATCCGCTGGAACCCCCAGTTGCAGGGCGGCATGAACAGCACCCAGCACAAGGTCCTGGAGGACACGGTGCGCGCCGCCGGCCCGAACCGGGTGATCCTCTGCCGCTGCGACAACGCCGACGCCGTGACGTTCGGCCACTCGCTCGGCATCTCGCTGTATCAGGGCTACGGCATCGACGCGATGCTGAAGCAGGCGGAGGCGGCGGCCAACGTTGTGAGCGCCACGGCCTGAGCCGCGCGACCTATTCGCGCGGGGCGTGCTTCGCCAGGATGCGCTGCAAGGTCCGGCGGTGCATGTTCAGCCGCCGCGCCGTCTCCGAGACATTGCGACCGCACTGCGCGTAGACGCGCTGGATGTGCTCCCAGCGCACCCGGTCGGCCGACATCGGGTTGGCCGGCGGCGGCGGCAGCGGCCGGTCGTCGGCCAAGAGCGCCGCCTCCACCTGATCGGCATCGGCCGGTTTCGGCAGGTAGTCGTAGGCCCCCGCCTTCACCGCGGCGACCGCGGTGGCGATGTTGCCATAGCCGGTCAGGATGACGACGCGGGCGTCGGGCCGCGCCTCGTGCAGCTCGCGCACCAGGTCCAGGCCGTTGCCGTCGTCGAGCCGCAGGTCGACCACCGCGTGGGCCGGCGGCGCGTCGGCCAGCCGGCTGCGCGCCTCCGCCGCCGTCGCGGCGACGCTGACCGTGAAGCCGCGGCTCTCCATGGCCCGCGCCAGGCGCTCGCGCAGCGGCCGGTCGTCGTCGACGATCAGCAGCGTCGGGTCGTCGAGCCCGGCGGGGGTCGCGGACTGGCGATCGGTCATCTAGTCCGTCTGCGCCGTTTCGGGGTGAGAGAGTCTATCGCGTGCCCAGGCAATTTCCACCCGTGCGCCGCCGCCGCGCCGGTTGGCGAAGCTGAGCGTGGCACCGGTCTGCTCCAACAGTGTCACGGCGATGAAGACGCCGAGCCCCATGTGCCCGCCGCCGCGCGCCCGGCTGGAGATGTAGGGCTCGCCCAGGCGATCGAGCACCGCCGGGGCAAAGCCGCGGCCGTCGTCCAGGACCGCGACGCGCACGCGGTCCGCGTCCCACTCGGTACGCACCGTGGCGCGGGACTGGGCGAACTGCAGCGCGTTGTGGATCAGGTTGCCGAGGCCATGGATGAACTCCGGCCGGCGCACGGCCTCGGGCTCGGCACTGCCGTCCAGGCTCACCGCCTCCAGCGCCAGCGGCGCTAGTTCCGCCGTGTAGGGCCGTGCCGCGTCCTCGACCAGGGCGGACAGCGGCACGCGCGAGAACGGCCAGGCGTCGCCCGGCTCGCCCGGCGGACGCTGGGCCAGGCGTGCCAGGATCTCGCGGCAGCGCGCCGACTCGCTGCGCAACAGCTCGACGTCGGCGGCCAGCGGCCCGTCGCCCGGCACCTCGCGCGCCAGCTCGCCCGCGGTGACCGCAATGGTGCTCAAGGGGCTGCCCAGTTCGTGCGCGGCGGCGGCGGCGAGCGCGCCCAGCGCCGAGACCCGCTGCTCGCGCGCCAGTGCCAGCTGCGTCGCCGTCAGCGCCTCGTCCACGCGCCGCATCTGCTCGGCGACGCTGCCGGCATAGGCCGCCATGAACAGCACGCCGACCAGCACCGCGGTCCAGGTGCCGACGACGTAGATGGTCGGCAGCACGAAACCTGAGTCGCCCCAGGGCAGCGGCATGTGCCAGAGCGCCAGCGCCGTCGTGCACACCGCCGCCAGGGCGCACAACAGGATGATGCTACGCCGTGACAGGCTAACCGCGGCGATCGTCACCGGCGCCAGGATCAGCAGCGCGAAGGGGTTCTTCAGCCCGCCCGTCAGGTACAGCAGCGCGGTGAGTTGCAGCAGGTCGAACGCGAGATAGGCCGCGGCGCTGCGGTCGCGCAACAGCGTCCGCCCGGGCTGGCGCAGACCGACGACGACGTTGACCGCCGCCGACAGGCCGACCACCGCCAGCGCCAGCACGATGGGCAGGTCGAAGCCCAGGCTGTAGTGCACCAGGAGCAGCGCAAAGGCCTGGCCGATCAGCGCGATCCAGCGGATCAACACCAGCGTGCGCAGGCGCAGGCGCAGGCGGCCACGCGGCCGGCCGCTCTCGAGCAGGCCCGCGACGTCGACGATCCCCGCTTGCCCGGCGCTGTCGGTGGCCCTAGCTTGCTGGTCGTTCATGCCCGTTGAGCCAGGTACGTCCCCTCGGCCAGTCGCTCTGCCTGGCCGCAACTGGACCGGTGATGCAGCAATCGGCGATCAAAGTCGAGCGCCTGACCAAGTGCTACGGGGAGGTCACGGCCGTCGACGGCATCGACTTCACGGTCGCCCATGGCGAGACCGTGGCGCTGTTGGGCGGCAACGGCGCCGGCAAGACCACGACCATCGCCATCCTCCTGGGCTTGTTGCTGCCCAGCGCCGGCACCGTGCACGTGCTGGGCCACGACATGAAGCGCCGGCGCTTCGCCGCGCTGCCCTACCTCAACTTCTCGAGCCCCTACGTCGAGCTGCCGCACCGCCTGACCGTGGCCGAGAACCTGCGCGTCTACGGTCGGCTCTACGGCGTCAAGGACGTGGGCGCGCAGATCGAGCGGCTGGCGGCGGAGCTCGACCTCGTCGCCCTGCTCGACCGCCCGGCGGGCAAGCTGTCGGCCGGCCAGAAGACCCGCGTGGCGCTGGCCAAGGCGCTGATCAACCGGCCGCGCGTGCTGACGCTGGACGAGCCGACCGCGAGCCTGGACCCCGACACCGGCGACTGGGTGCGCGCCTTCCTGGAGCGCTACCGCGCCGAGGCGGGGGCGACGATCCTGATGGCCAGCCACAACATGGCCGAGGTCGAGCGCCTGTGCCACCGGGTGCTGATGATGAAGGCCGGCGTGATCGAGCAGCGCGGCACGCCGGCGGAGCTGATCGAGCGCTTCGGCCGCGCCACGCTTGAAGAGGTGTTCCTGGACGTCGCGCGCGACCGCCGCGTGAAGGAGGCGGCGGCCAAGGAGGCGGCGGCCAAGGAGGCGGCCGAATGAGCGACGGCACCTACGCCATCTCGCCGGCGCGCATAGGCGCCATGGTGCTGCGCTACTGGTACCTGTTCCGCGGCTCGTGGCCGCGCATCTTCGAGTTGATCTACTGGCCGACGATCATGATGGTGCTGTGGGGCTTCATCTCCGTGCACCTGCGCAACGACAGCTCGTGGGTCGCCACCGCCTTCGGCGTCTTCATCTCCGGCGTCTTGTTGTGGGACGTGCTGTTCCGCGGCCAGCTCGGCTACTCGATCTCGTTCCTGGAGGAGATGTGGTCGCGCAATCTGGGACAGTTGTTCGTCAGTCCCCTGCGGCCCGTCGAACTGATCGTCGCGCTGATGACCATCAGCCTGATCCGCACCACCATCGGCGTGGTGCCGGCGGCGCTGTTGGCGATCCCGCTCTACGCCTTCAACGTCTTCGAGCTCGGCCTGCCGCTCGTCGCCTTCTACGTCAACCTCCTGGTCTTCGCCTGGGCCATGGGCGGCATCATCACCGGGCTATTGCTTCGCCTGGGCCTGGGGGCCGAGAGCCTGGCCTGGCTGGCGATCTTCCTCTTGGCGCCGATCAGCTGCATCTACTACCCCCTCGACGTGCTGCCGTTCTGGCTGCAGTGGGTCGCCCAGTGCTTCCCCATGGTCTACGTCTTCGAGGGCATGCGCAGCGTACTGTTCGACGGCGTCTTTCGCTGGGACTACCTGGGCGCCGCGGTGGCGCTCAACGTGGTCTACCTCGGCATCGGCGCCACGGTGTTCCTGTGGTCGTTCGAGGACGCCCGCAAGCGCGGCGCGCTGTTGAATACGGGGGAGTAGTCGCGGGCGCCTAGTCCGGGTCCAGGTCCTGCGCGAAGCAGACGACGAACCCGTCGGGGTCGGTAACGTCGATCTCGCGGCAGTCGTAGAACGTGTCCTCCGGCCCGCGCGCGATCTCGGCGCCGTTCGCCCGGAACTCGGATTCGAGCGCCGCCACGTCGGTGACGTAGACATACGCGTCCCAGACCTCGCGGCTGGCCTTGTTGGGCGCCGCCGCGCCGCGGTCGGCGCGCGCCAGCATCAGCCGCGCCCCGTCGCGCGCGACGATGGCGAACACCGCGACCGCGTCGTCGTTGTGCCAGACGCCGTTCGTGCGGAAGCCCAGCTTGTCGACGTAGTGCGCCACCGCGACGTCGACGTCCGCGACGACGAAGGTCGGTACGATCTCGATCAGTTGCCGGTCGGCCATGGTGTCTCTCACGCCTTGTCGCTGACGCCCGCGTCCGCGAACGTCGCCATGCCCGTGTGGCAGGCGACGGCGGCCCGCACGAGGGGGATCGCCAGCGCCGCGCCCGAAGCCTCGCCCAGGCGCATGTCGAGGTCCAGCAACGGTTCGAGGTCCAGCGCGTCGAGCAGGCGCGCGTGCGCCGGCTCGGCCGAGCGGTGCGCGGCGCGGCAGTGGTCGAGCGCCGACGGGTCGAGCTTGAACAGCACCGCGGCGGCGGCGGTCGCGACGTAGCCGTCGAGCAGCACCGGCACGCGCGCGAGGCGCGCCGCCAGCACCGCGCCGGCGATCGCCGCCAGCTCCCGCCCGCCCAGCGCCGCGAGCGCGGCGAGCGGATCGTCCTCGACGCCGGCATTGGCGGCGACGGCGCGCGCCACCACGTCCGCCTTGTGCGTCAATGCGTCGCCGGCGACCCCCGTGCCGGGCCCGGTCCAGTCTTCGGCCGCGCCGCCAAACAGGGCGCACGAGAGCGCCGCGGCGACCGTCGTGTTGCCGATCCCCATTTCGCCGACGGCCAGGAGGTCGACCCCGTCCTCAACTGCCATCATGCCGTAGGCCATGGCACCGGCGCAGGTCGCCTCGTCCATCGCCGGGCCTTCGCTGATGTCGCCGGTCGGGTGCTCCAGCGCCAGTTCGTAGACCCGCAGGTC
>Ga0066189_10000109_pt1 | contig 11895 bp, 10 predicted proteins | sample WorMetilPIANOSA1_FD_59454 | JGI IMG/M metagenome (GOLD analysis project Ga0066189, IMG submission 59454) | Marine gutless worms symbiont microbial communities from Max Planck institute for Marine Microbiology, Germany - Olavius ilvae PIANOSA.1... | ecosystem: Host-associated > Annelida >...
CGCGAAGCACCGCGACCGCGTCCTGGTCCTCGCTGAGCGCGAGCAGCAGGTGTTCCAGGGTGGCGTATTCGTGGCGCCGCTCGCTGGCCAGCGCCAGCGCGCGATGGAGCGTCTGCTCCAGGTTTTGCGACAACATGCCCACAGCCTGCCTTCCGTCTCGCGTGTTGGCCCCAGCTTCGGTAGCGACGCTCCGCCCGCGTCGGGTCGCCGGCGGCGACCCGTCTACGGATCAATCCTTCTCAAGCGTACACTGTAACGGGTGTTGGTGCTTGCGTGCGAAATCGATCACCTGGGTTACCTTCGTCTCGGCGACCTCGTAGGTGAACACGCCGCAGATGCCGACGCCCTTCTGGTGCACGTGCAGCATGATGTGCACGGCCCCTTCGTGCGCCTTGCTGAAGAAGCGCTCGAGCACCAGCACGACGAACTCCATCGGCGTGTAGTCGTCGTTCAGCATCAGAACTTTGTACATCGCCGGCTTTTTGGTCTTCGACCGGGTCTTGGTGACGACCCCGGTGCCGTCGCGGTTGCCGTCGCCGTCGCGGTCGCCGTTGCCTGAATCGCTCATCGTCCCGCGCGTCGTAGTGACAGAATCGCCGAGTCGGAGGTCATGATATTGGATCGCAGCATGGTGCAGAAAAGGTTTTCGCTCGGTTGACGGGCCAAAATGTGTAGCGAATTGAGCCGTTAGGCGGATCGGCAAACGGTGGGCCGGGCATGTGGCATGGGGCAAGCAAGACCAGCCGTAGAGCCCGCAGAGAAGCTCAGAGGACGCAGAGAGTAGGTAGATCGGTCGATCGAGGGCGGTCAGGACGATCGAGGCGCAGCGGGCCTCCTCTCCACGGCCCTCTGCGCTTCTCCACGGTTTGTTCGGTCTGCCTCAGGCGTACGCTCGACCGGGCGTGCCCGTCGCGCGGGCACGAAAAAGACCCGGCGGGGTAACCCCGCCGGGTCCGAAGCGGATCGCGCGTTGGGAGGGAGGTTACGCGGCGATCGGCTTGAACGTCTTGCTGACGGCCGTCGTCCAGTAGGCGTTGAGCGGCGCGAACGCGTCATTGGCGATCTTCGCCGACAGTTCCTGCAGCTTGACCGTCTCGGCCAGCGCGCCGTCGAAGGACGACTTGGCGTAGTCGGACTGGATGTCGGTGAACTCCTTGAAGCTCTTCACCGTCATCAGCTTGGTGGTGATGGCCATCGACTGGTCCATCGAGCCCTTGGTGTAGGCGAAGACCTCCTTGGAGAGGACCTCGACGCCCTTGCTCATCGCGCCGGAGGCGGCGACAAACGCGTCGACCGCGCCCTTGTTGACGTCGCTCAGCTCGTCGTAGCCCTGGAAGGCGAACTCGCTGGCCTTGTCCATCTGCTCCTTGGTCACGGCGAAGGCCTGCTCGTAGCCCTTCGTGGCGGCCTCGGCGCCCATCTTCACCGCCTGCTCAACGGTCTCGCGCCCGGCGACGACAGCGTCCTCGACGGGGTTGGCCGTGGTCTTGGCCTTGCTCTTGATTGCGGTCATTGTTCTAGCTCCTGTGCTCTCGGTTTTGCCCGGTCCCGAAGCCTGCCTTCGCAGCACTCCAGCGGGCAGTGCGCCTGCAGCGATGCTGCATCGCAACATCATCGATCGACTAGCTATTTAGTCGCTTGTGGAGCCGTCTGCAAGGTTTTTTTGTGCACTGCAACATAAATTTCTGTCGCGGTGCAAAAGTCTGCGATCGCAAGCACTTGGCAGGGCCGGCGGCCGGCCGCGGCGGCGCCTTGCCGGGGCGAAATCGCCATGGGATAGTGCCGCCGCGCCGCAGCCTGCGAGGGGCGTGCGCGGGGGACATATCGTGACCTATTGCCTGGCACTCAAGGTCGACGAGGGACTGGTCGCGCTGGCCGACGGCCGCGTCACCAGCGGCAGCCAGTTCTCGACCGCCAGCAAGATCAGCCTGCACGCGGCCGGTGGCGCGCAGTTCTTCGTCATGACCTCGGGCCTGCGCTCGCTGCGCGACAAGACGGTGACGTACCTGGAGCGCGCCCTGCGCGAGGGCGCGGGTGACGGCGCGAGTGATGGTGGCGGCGCCTGCACCTCGCTGCTCGACGCCGTCGACGCCTACACCAAGGCCCTGCGCCGCACCGCGGAAGAGGACCAGGCGGCGCTGCGCGAGTCCGAGTTGGACTTCAACCTCCACGCCCTCATCGGCGGCCAACTGCGCGACGACCCGGAGCCCTTGGTGCTGCTGGTCTACCCGGAGGGCAACTGGATCGCCATCGACCGGCGCACGCCGTATCTCAGCGTCGGCGCCACGTCCTACGGCAAGCCGATCCTCGACCGCGCGCTGCAGCACGACACGGCGATGAGGACGGCGCTGAAGCTGGCCTTCCTGTCGTTCGATTCGACGCGCTTCAGTTCGGCGGACGTGGGCTACCCGATCGACCTGTTGACCTACACGACGGCCGAGCGCCAGTGGCGCCAGACCCACTACGAGCAGGGCGACTTGAACGCCGAAGCGGACTGGTGGAGCGAGCACCTGACCGGCCTGGCGACGCAGATGCCGGACGGACCGTGGGTCGACACGCTCTTGCCGCCGCGCCTGCGCGCTGTCGGCGACACGTGACCGGCGTCCGTTAGCCCGGCGCGTCGCTTTATCGTTAATTCTCCTTAAAGGCCAATCGGCTATTGTGGAAGCGTCGCAACACAGGCTAGAATCTCCTTGAAATCGTTCGATGAATCGCTATCGGTGGCTGACGGGTCCAAACGGATGACGGCGATCTGTGTGCGTTTCTTGCGCGTCATGACGCTGGCGCTTGGCCTCGCACTGGCTTTCGCGCTCGCGGCCCCGACCGCGGCGCTGGCCAAATACGCCGCCATCATCGTCGACGCCGGCACCGGCGAGGTGATGCTCTCGCGCAACGCGGAGACGCGGAACTATCCCGCCTCGCTGACCAAGATGATGACGCTCTACATGGTATTCGAGGCGCTGGACAGCGGCCGGCTGAGCCCGGACCAGCGCCTGCCCGTCTCCGCCAAGGCGGCGCGGCAGCCGCCGTCGAAGCTGGGCCTCAAGCGCGGCGACAGCGTGCGCGTGAGCGACGCCATCCCGGCGCTGATCGTCAAGTCGGCCAACGACGTGGCCGTCGTGATCGCCGAGGCGCTGGCCGGCGACGAGCGCACCTTCGCGCAGGTGATGACCAAGCGGGCGCGCGACCTGGGCATGCGCAACACCACGTTCCGCAACGCCTCCGGCCTGCCGAACCGCGGCCAGATGTCGACCGCGCGGGACATGGCGACGCTGGCGCTGGCGCTGATCCAGAAGTACCCGCACCACTACACGAGTTTCAGCCAGCGCAAGTTCAAGTGGGGCAAGCGCACCTACCGCAACCACAACAAGCTGCTGGGCAACTACGCCGGCACGGACGGCCTCAAGACCGGCTACATCCATGCCTCCGGCTTCAATCTGGTGACCTCGGTCAAGCGCGGCGAGCGGCGGCTGGTCGGCGTCGTCTTCGGCGGCCGCACCGGCAGGAGCCGCGACCGCCACATGCGCAAGCTGCTCAACGACGCCTGGCTCAGGCTCGACCGCGACCTGCTGCTGGCGGCGGCGCCGCTGCGCCGGCCGTCGCTGCCCGCCGGCGGCGTCGAGATCGCCCGCGCGCCCGCACCCAAGGCTGTGGCGCCGAAGCAGACTCGTCCGGCGCTGGTGTCCGCGACGCCGGCCGCCCGGCCGCCAGTGCCGTCGCGGGACCGCGCCGCCCCGGCGGCGACGGACAGGCCGGTGTGGGGCGTGCAGGTCGGCGCCTTCCGCGCCTTCAGCCCGGCGCACCGCGCCGTCACCCAGGCCGCCGGCGCCGCGCCAGACCTGCTGCTGCGCACACGCGTCGACATCGCCAAGGTGCGCCACAGCGGCCGCACGCTCTATCGCGCCCGGCTCGTCGGCCTCGAGGAAGCGCGGGCGCGGCGCGCCTGCCAGGCGCTGAAGCGGCTGGCGCTCGACTGCATCGTCGTCGGCCCCGGCGACGGCGTGAACCTGGCGTCCTTGCCGAACTAGCGCAGGCGCTTCATCAACCGGCGCTTATGGCGCCGGCGCCAATCCTCGAAGTCCCAGAGCCGGCCGCCGCGCGGCGCGATGCGCGGCAGGTAGACCTGCGCGTCAATGGTCTCGCCTCCGCTTACCACCGGGCGCCGCTCCAGCGTGTAGCCGTCGCCTTCGAACGCCGTCAGGCGTGCCAACTGGGGCCGGCTGACGCCGCGCAGCAGCAGGCCGTCGACCGAGCCGTCCGGCGCCGGGCGCAGCATCGGGTAGGTGCCGCCCGGCGCGTAGACGCGGTGATAGCCGCGGAGCGTCGCCGGCGCGGTCGCAAATCGCCGGCCGGCGGGTCCCAGCACGTGGGCCAGCACGTCGGCGTCCATGAGGATGCTGTAGGCGAACAGCGGCAGCACTGTCGCCGCTCAGTCGAGCTCCGCCGGGGGTTCGACTCCGCTCAAGCGCAGCTGTCCGGCGAGCTCGCCCTTGAGCGTCACCAGCCCCGCGTCGCTCAAGGCCTCGCAGCGCGCCGTCAGCACGTCCTGGGTGTTGGACGCGCGCAGGAGCCACCAGCCGTCGCCGCTCTTCACGCGCACGCCGTCGAGCGCGTTCAGGTCAGCCCCATCGGCCTGCAGCCGCCCGCGGATCTCCTCGACGATGGCGAACTTGCGCGCCACGTCGACGGTGAAACGCAGTTCGGGCGTGTTGACCACCCGCGGCAGCGCGTCGTGGATCTGGTCCAGCGTGCGGCCGCCGGTCGCGACCAACGAGATCAGCCGCACGGCGGCGTAGACCGCGTCGTCGAAGCCGTAATAGCGGTCGCCGAAGAAAATGTGGCCGCTCATTTCGCCGGCCAGCGGCGCGTCGAGCTCCTGCATCTTGGTCTTGGTCAGCGAATGGCCGGTCTTCCACATCACCGGCTCGCCGCCGGCGCGGACGATCTCGTCGAACAGCACCTGGCTGCACTTGACGTCGGCGACGATCGGCGCGCCCTTCTGTTCGGCCAACACCTCGTGCGCGAAAATCAGCATCAGCTGGTCGGCGTAGACGATGCGCCCCTGGCCGTCGATGGCGCCGACGCGGTCGCCGTCGCCGTCGAACGCCACGCCCAGGTCGCAGCCATGGCGCGCCACCACGTCCTGCAGCTGCTCCAGGTTCTCCGCCACCGTCGGGTCGGGGTGGTGGTTCGGGAAACTGCCGTCGATGGTACCGTTGATCACATAATGCCGTCCCGGCAGGCGCGAGCAGACATACGCCACGATCTCCGACGCGGCGCCGTTGCCCGGGTCCCAGGCGATCTTGAGCCCGCCGTCGCCGCGGTACTCCTCGACCAGGCGGTCGGCGTAGGCGGCGCGCACGTCGCGGTCCTCGACCGCGCCCTCGCCCGTCGCGTAGGCGGCCTCGGCGGCGATGCGGCCCAGGCGCTGGATGTCCTCGCCGAAAAACGCGGCGCCGCGGATCGACATCTTGAAGCCGTTGTAGTCCGGCGGGTTGTGGCTGCCGGTGATCATCAGCGCGGCGTCGGTCGGCAGGGTCTTGGCGGCGAAATAGGTCATCGGCGACGGCCCGCGGCCGACGCGCACGGCGGTGAGGCCGCAACTCGTCAGCCCCTCGACGACGGCTGCGGCGAAGCCCGGCGAGCTGTCGCGGCCGTCATGACCGACCGCGACGGTGCGGCCGCCGGCTTCCGCGACGCAGGTGCCGAAGGCGGCGCCCAGAGCCAGCGCGTCGGCCTCGCCCAGCGTCGTGCCGACGATGCCGCGGACGTCGTATTCGCGCAGGACCGTCGGGTCGAAGGTGTGCCGCGCGGTCATGCCTCGGCGGCCTTGACGACCGGGGCCGCGGGCACCACGGGCGAGCGGCCGACGCTGGCGTAGTAGAAGCCGGCCGCGGCCAGTTCCTGCGGCCGGTAGGTGTTGCGCAGGTCGATCATCACCGGCGCCTTCAGGCGCGCCTTGGCCTCGTCGAGATCGAGCGCCCGGAACTCGTTCCACTCGGTCAGCACCAACAGCGCGTCGGCGCCGGTCATGGCGTCGTAGGCGTCGTCGCACCAGACGACGCCGGGCAACAGCGGCCGCGCCTCGTCCATGCCGGCCGGGTCGAAGGCGCGGATCGCCGCCCCCGCCGCCTGCAGGCCCGGCACAATGACCAGGCTCGGCGCCTCACGCATGTCGTCGGTGTTGGGCTTGAAGGTGACGCCCAGGACGGCGATCGTCTTGCCGTCGACCGAGCCGCCGCAGGCGGCGATCACCTTGTCGACCATCGCCGCCTTGCGCCGGTCGTTGGCCTCGAGCGCGCTCTCGACGATGGTCGCCGGCGCGGCATGCTGCTGGCCGGTGTGCACCAGCGCGCGGGCGTCCTTCGGGAAGCACGAGCCGCCATAGCCGGGACCGGCATGCAGGAACTTGCCGCCGATACGGTTGTCGAGGCCGATGCCCTTGGCGACGTCCTGCACGTCGGCGCCGACGCGCTCGCACAGGTCGGCCATCTCGTTGATGAAACCGATCTTGGTCGCCAGGAAGCAGTTGGCGGCGTACTTGATCAGCTCCGCCGTCTCGCGACCGGTGACCAGGATCGGCGTCTCGTTGAGGTAGAGCGGCCGGTAGAGCCGGCGCATGGCGGCTTCGGCGCGGGCGCTGTCGGTGCCGATCAGCACCCGGTTGGGGCGCATGAAATCTTCGATGGCCGAGCCTTCGCGCAGGAACTCAGGGTTGGAGACGACGTCGACGTCGGCGTCCGGCCGCGCCGCGGCGACCCGGCGCGCGACCTCGGCCCCCGTGCCGACCGGCACGGTCGACTTGGTGACGACCACGGTGTAGCCGTCGAGCGCCGCCGCGATCTCCGCCGCCGCGGCATAAACGTAGCTGAGGTCCGCGTAGCCGTCGCCGCGCCGCGTCGGCGTGCCGACGGCGATGAACACCGCCTCGGCCTCGGCCACGGCGCCGGCCAGGTCGGTGGTGAAGGCCAGCCGCCCGGCGGCGACGTTGCCGGCGACCAGCCGGTCGAGGCCGGGCTCGTAGATCGGCATCTCGCCGCGCTCGAGGCGCGCGATCTTCGCCGCGTCCTTGTCGACACAGGTGACGTGCCAGCCGAACTCAGAGAAGCAGGCGCCGGAGACGAGGCCGACATAGCCGGTGCCGATCATGGCGATGCGCATGGGGACTCCCGTTCAGCTCCCGTCATCAGCTTTCTGCGGCATGGCGGCGCAGGATGTCGCGCCAGCCGGGGCCCAGGTCCGGCCGGGCCAGCGCCATGGCGCTGTTGGCGGCCAGGAACTCCAGCTTGTCGCCGCAGTCGTAGCGCGTGCCCTCGAAGCGCAGCGCGCGGAACGGCTGCGGCCCGATCAGCGCGTCGAGGGCGTCGGTCAGCTGGATCTCGCCGCCGGCGCCCCTCTCGTGCCGCGAAAGATGCGCGAAGACCTCGGGCTGCAGGATGTAGCGGCCGATCACGGCGAGCGTCGACGGCGCCGCCGCGGGGTCGGGTTTCTCGACCAGGCCGGCGACGGGCACGATCGGGCCGTCGGCCGCTGCGTCGCCGGGGTCGACGACGCCGTAGCTCGCCGTGCGCTCGCGCGCCACGTCCATGGTGGCGAGCCAGTTGCCGCCGGTCGTCGCGTAGGCGTCGACCATCTGCTTGAGGCACGGCGTTTCGCTCTGGATCAGGTCGTCGCACAGCATGACGGCGAACGGCTCGTCGCCGACCAGTTCGCGCGCGCACCACACGGCGTGACCCAGGCCCAGCGGCGCCTGCTGGCGCACATAGGACATCCGGCCGGGGCCCGGCAGCCAGCCCGAGGCGGCGTCGAGCTCGGCCGTCTTGCCGCGCGCCTCCAGCGTCTGCTCCAACTCGATCGCGTGGTCGAAATGGTCCTCGATGGCGCTCTTGCCGCGGCCGGTGACGAAGATGAAGTGCTCGATGCCGGCCGCCGCCGCCTCCTCGACCGCGTACTGGATCAGCGGCTTGTCGACGACCGGCAGCATCTCCTTCGGCACCGCCTTGGTCGCCGGCAGAAAGCGCGTGCCCAGCCCGGCGACGGGGAACACCACCTTGCGCACAGGTTTCGCGATGTCGGGCATGAAGGCGCCGGGTCAGGGGACGGGAGGGCCGGGAGGCCGGCCGGGAGCGGCGCCGTTGTGCCATAGCGGTCGAGCGCGGCGCAAGCGAGGGGCCGGACCGGGGTGCCGCACTCAGTCCGCGGCACCAGGCTCCCGCGAGAAAACCGCGCGCAAGGCATCGGCGTCGAACTTCGGGGCCCGCGCGTAGGTGTACAGCCCATTCTGCTCCTGCTCGACGTCGGTCAGCTGGGTGTAGCAGTAACCGCGCACATGGGGCTGCGCCAGGACCGCTGCGACCTGCCCCTCGAGGCGCGCCATGAACGCCGCGCGGGTCTCCGGCGCCTCACCGTAGCCCCAGCCCTCGCCAGCCTCGCCGTTGGCGACCCATTTGGCGCCGCCGAACTCGTCGACGAAGTACGGCTGGCCGGCATAGGCCACCTCGTGCTCGGGGTAGTTGCGGAAGACGTGGGGCGCGGGGGTCAGCTTCGCCGCGATCGCCGCCGGGTCCTGGTCGTAGGCGTGCACGGACCACAGGTCGGTCTTGACGTGGTGCCAGCCGCTGGCGTCGTTGACCGGCCGTGTCGGGTCGAGCGCGCGGGTCAGGTCGTAGACGTCGGCGACGAAGCGGCGGTGTTCCGGCCCGACGGCATCTCGGACGGTCTCGTTGAGTGGCGTCCAGGCGATCACCGAGGGATGGTTGCGCACCTGCGCCACGATCTCCCGCCACTCGCTGAGAAAGTTGCGCGTGGCCTGCGCGTCGTTCTCGTCGAAGCCCCAGCTCGGTGCCTCGGCCCACGTCAGGTAGCCCAGCCGGTCGGCCCAGTAGTGGAAGCGCGGCTCGAACACCTTCTGGTGCAGCCGCGCGCCGTTGAATCCCAGGGCCCGCGCCAGCTCGATATCGCGCTTCAGGGCCGCGTCGTCGGGCGCGGTCCACACGCCGGCGGGGTAGTACCCCTGGTCGAGCACGAAGCGCAGGTAGGTCTCGGCACCGTTGAGCAGCAGGCGGTCGCCGGCGACCTCGACCGTGCGCAGGCCCGCGTAGGACCGCACGACGTCGACCGCCGCGCCCGCGGCGTCGCGCACCACCAGGTCCAGGTCGTAGAGGAACGGGTCGACCGGCGACCAGGGCCGCACGTCGTTGAGTTCGAGCGGCACGGGAATGCCGTTCCGCGCCGGCACCGAGACCGACGCCACGACGGTGTCGCCGGCCCGCACCGTCGCCTCCAGCCGCTGGCCGCGCCCCGGCTCGTCGAAGACGGGCTCCAAGAGCAGGCGGCCGTAGTCGAGGTCCGAGACAATGCGGCAGGACTCGAGACCCATCGGGTCGACCGGCTCCAGCCAGACCGTCTGCCAGATGCCGGTGACGCGCGTGTAGTAGCAGCCATGGCTGTCCCGCTCGCGGCTCTGCTTGCCGCAAGGCTGCAAGCCTGAGGCCGTGCGGTCCTCGACGCGCACGACAAGGTCGTGGGACGCCCCGGGCGTGACATATGGCGTCAGGTCGATGCGAAACGCCGCCGCGCCGCCCCAGTGCTCGCCGGCGCGCCGGCCGTCGACGTAGACCGTCGCATGCCAATCGACACCGCCGAAATTGAGCCAGACGCGGGCGCCGGTCCAGTCCGCCGGCACGACGAATGCGCGGTGGTACCAGAGCGTCTCGATGAAGTCGGTGTGGCCGATGCCGGAGAGCGGCGCCTCCGGACAGAACGGGACCACGATCGGGCACTCGAAGCCGGTCGCGCCGGCGAGGTCCGCTTCCGGCGGTGCGTCCAGCGTGCAGGTCCACTGGCCGTTGAGGTTCAGCCAACGGTCGCGGGCGAACTGCGGCCGCGGGTAGTCCGGGCGGGGCGGCGACATCACGGGACCGGCCATTGAGCGTCCGAGGGGCATGGGCCCTCGGGAAATCGTCCCCGAGGGCCCTGTTGCCGCTAGAGCAGCCGGTCGACCTCGGCCTCGGCCTCGGCCAGGGCCTCGTCGGGCGATTTGCCAGTCAGCCAGATCGCCTGCAGCTCACGGTTCAGCACGTCCTGGATGGCGCCATATTTGCGCGCCGGCGGCACGTCGTGCGCGATGGCGGCGGTGCCGGCGTACTCGCTGCGGTGCGGCAGATCGGCATAGGCCTTGCTCTCCAGCACAGACGTGCGCACTGCCATGTGCCCAGTGCGCGCCCAGTCGAGGTTGTGGTCGTTGATCCAGGCCATCAGTTTCAGCGCCGCCGCGTACTTCTCGGCGTCCTGCTGCTTTAGCGTCGAGGGCACCGCCCACATGTGGCTGTCGGCCCAGGTCGCGCCCGTGGCGAACAGCGTCGGGAAATCGGCGACGTAGTAGCTGTCGAGACCGACCTCGGGCTTCGCCGCCTCGGCGGTGTAGAAGTCGACGACCCAGGTGCCGTTGACCAGCACCGCGACCTCGCCGTTCAGGAACGCCTGCTGCGAGTCGGCGTAGTTGAGCTGTGGATTGGCGCCGCCGGCGGCAAACAGGTCGGTGATCGCCTTGACGGCGTTCTTGGCCTCGGGCGTCGCGATGGTCGCGGTCTTGCCGTCGAACACGTTGCTGTTCTGCTGCCACAGCAGCGCCAGCACCAGGCGCACGCCGATCGGGAACTGCGCGAAGTCGGCGGCCAGGTAGTCCTTGCCGGTGGCCTCCTTGACCTGCTTGGCATGGGCCAGGAGCTCCGCCGGGCTGGACGGCAGCACGGGCGCGCCCGCGGCGTCGACGAGGCCCGCCTCACGCATGATGTCCAGATTCACGTGCCAGAGGTTGGCGTGGAAATCGAGCGGCACGCCGTAGATCTTGCCGTTGTAGGTCACCGCCTCGCGCGCCGAGGGGTCCCAGTCGCCGGGGTCGATGCCGGCCGTGGCGAGGTCGTCGTCGAGGGCCGCGATGGCGCCCAGGCCAGCGAACTCGGGAATGCGGTGGCGGTGCATGACATGCACGTTGGGCGGGTTGCCGCCGGCGTAGCTGGCCTTGATTTGGTCGTAGTAGTTGCCCCAGTCGGTCGGCAGCGTGTTCACCGTGACGTCGGCGGCCTGCGCGTCATAGGCGTTGATGATGGTCTGGATGATGCAGGCCTCGCCCGTCGCCGCCTTGATGTCGGTGCCGGCCTCCTCGCAGGCCCCAAAGAAACGGCCCAGCGTGATCTCCGTCTCGGCGGCCGCCGGCTGCGCCGACGCCACGGCCATGAGGGCCGCCGCCGCGGTCAGTGCCAAATGTCGCATGAACTCCTCCCTGATATGAGAACTGGTCTGATCTACTTGCTGGTGCCCATGGCGATGCCGCGCACGACGTAGCGCTGGAACACCAGGAACAGCAGCACGACTGGCAGGCTGGCCATGACGCCCGACGCCATGATCCGGCCCAGGCCCTCGGACTGCGCGAAGTTGCTCTGGATGCTGGCGAGGCCGAGGGTGATCGTGAACATCTCCTTGCGGTTGGCCGAGACGAGCGGCCACAGATAGTCGTTCCAGGCGTAGAGGAAGGTCAGGATCGCCAGCGTCGTCACCGCGGGAATGGCGAGCGGCAGCATGATCTTGCGGAAGATCGTCCAGCGCCCGGCGCCGTCGAGCGACGCCGCCTCCTCGATCTCATTCGGGATGGCGCTGAAGAACTGGGTCATCAGGAAGACGCCGATCGGCACCGCCAGGCGCGGCAGGATCAGGGCGCCGTAGGTGTTGTGGATCTGCCAGTCGGCGAACATGGTGTAGAGCGGGATGAACACCGCCTGCTCCGGGATCATCATGCCGGCCAGGATGAAGACGTAGACGATGCGCCGGCCCTTGAACGGGATGCGGGCGAAGGCATAGCCGGCGGTCGTCGACAGCGCGATCACAAGCACCGTC
>Ga0066189_10000112_pt1 | contig 11793 bp, 9 predicted proteins | sample WorMetilPIANOSA1_FD_59454 | JGI IMG/M metagenome (GOLD analysis project Ga0066189, IMG submission 59454) | Marine gutless worms symbiont microbial communities from Max Planck institute for Marine Microbiology, Germany - Olavius ilvae PIANOSA.1... | ecosystem: Host-associated > Annelida >...
ACGTCCTGGAGGTGATCTACCGCGACGAGATCGGCCACGTCGCCATCGGCCGGCGCTGGTTTCACTTCGCCTGCGCCGCCCGCGGGCTGGACCCCGCCGCGGCCTGGCCCGACCTCGTCCGCCGCCACTTCAAGGGCCGCCTCAAGCCGCCCTTCAACCGCGAAGCCCGCGACGCCGCCGGCCTGCCGGCCAGCTACTACGAGCCGTTAACGGCGTGAGGTCTCAGAAATTCTCCACCCACGGCCGCATCTCGACCTCCCAGCTCCAGGCGCTGCGGTGCTGGCGGTGGACGTCGAGATAGGTGCGGGCGATGGCGTCGGGGCGTAGCATGCGGTCCTCGTCGGTCTCGCCGATGCCGCCGTCGATGACGAAGTGGGCGACGTGGATGCCCTGGGGCTGCAGCTCGCGCGCCATCGACTGGGCCAGTCCGCGCAGGCCGAACTTGCCCATGGCGAACGAGGCCGAGCGGGCATAGCCCTTGACGCTGGCCGAGGCGCCGGTGAACTGGATCGAGCCCGAGCCGCGCGGCAGCATCGCCTTGGCCGCCGCCTGGCCCACCAGAAAGCCGCCATAGCAGGTTATCATCAGCGCCCGGGCGACGCGCTCGCGGTCGAACTCGACGAGCGGTCCGCGCTCGCGCGCACTGGGGTTGTAGACCACCAGGTCCGGCACGCCGTCGAGGTCGGCGAACAGGCGGTCGACGGCTTGCGGGTCGACGACGTCACAGACGTGGGTCGTGGCGCCAATCTCGTCCGCCAAGCCGCCGAGCTTGTCGGTGTTGCGGGCGGCCAGCGCCACCGCCATGCCGTCGTGCGCACACAGCCGCGCGATCGCGGCGCTCAACCCGCTGCCCGCGCCGACGATCAGCGCACTCTCCTGAGCCATGGCCGTCCCTCCGCTTTGCCTTGAGCCTGCGGGGACCTAGGTCACGGGCGAGCAAAAGAAAAGAGTGCCGCCGATGCCGCACGTCAGCGACGCCCCTCACCCGATCGACCTCGTCGTGCCGCCGCGGGACGGCGACGTCGGCGCATTCACGGTCCGGCGCACCCTGCCCTGGCGCCGCCACCGCAGCGTCGGCCCGTTCGTCTTCCTCGACGAGATGGGGCCGGTGCGGCTCGCGCCGGGCCAAGGTCTCGACGTCGCGCCGCACCCGCATATCGGCCTCGCCACGGTCACCTGGATGCTGGCCGGCGAAATCCTGCACCGCGACAGCCTGGGCTCGATACAGGCCATCCGGCCGGGCGAGTTGAACTGGATGACCGCCGGTGCCGGCATCGTGCATTCCGAACGCTCGCCGGACGCGGCCCGCGCCCGCGGCGGCACCCTGCACGGACTGCAGTGCTGGGTGGCGCTGCCGCGGGCGCACGAGGAGACGGCGGCGGCCTTCGCGCACTATGGCGCGGCGGATCTGCCGGTCATCGAGGGTGACGGCTGCCGGGTGACACTGATTGCCGGTGCCGCGTGGGGCCGGCGTGCCCCGGTTGCGACGCTCGGCGAGACGCTGTTCGCCGAGGCGCGGCTGGCCCCCGGCGCCGCGCTGACCCTCCCGGCCGACATCGCGGAACTGGCGCTCTACCCGCTGGAGGGCACGGTGACGATCGCCGGCCGCGACTTCGCCCGCGAGGGCCTCCTGGTGCTGCGCGGCGGCGCCACGGTGGCGGTCAAGAGTACGGGCGGCGCACACGTCATGGTGCTGGGAGGCGCGGCGCTGGACGCCCCGCGGCACATCTGGTGGAACTTCGTCGCGAGCTCCCGCGGCCGCATCGAGGCGGCCAAGGCGGCCTGGCGCGAACGCCGCTTCGCGGCCGTGCCGGGCGATCCTGAACAAATCCCGCTACCGCTGCGCTGAGCCTTCCCGCTTGACTTCTGGCGTTTCGTAACAAGTATTTGTCTCGAATACGCAAGTCCGATGGCTGTTCCCTGAAGCGCCGGTTAATACAATCTCGATAGTTTTGCAATTTGGTGGACGTCTCGGTCGCTGGGGCACGGTGCATTGGTGGGGATTATGACGGCAGTGGACGGTCTTGCCCGCGGGGACGCCCGCGAGAGCTTCAATTTCGAGGAAATCGCGCGGGTGGCGGCCGACAGCCTGGCCGAGATCGCCTCGCCGCGCCTGCGCCATCTCTACCAGTGGTGGTCATCGTTCGCGCCGGCCCTGCCGCGCCGCGGCGACTTCGACATCGCCCAACACTGGTCGATCGCCGCCAACATCTTCCTCGTCGAGGTCGAGGCGCCCGGCTCTTTCGTCGTGCGCGTGCGCGGCGAGGAGGCCAGCCGCATCGTCGGCGACTCGACCCGCAACTTGCCGATCCGCGCCGACGGCACGCAGGACTTCGAGCGCGACACCGCCGCCTACTACCAGCGCATCGTCGAGGAACGCCGCGCCATGCGCTGCCACGGCAGCCTGGAGTTCGACGACCGCGCCTTCGCCAACTTCGAATCGATCGACTGCCCTTTGATCGGCGACGGCGACACCGTACGTTTCATCGTCGGAGCGATGGACACTGAAGGCCGCAGCACGCGTTGACCGACGACCTGTTCCCGGGCTTCGCGCGCGGCACGGCCGACACCGGCGCCTGCCGCATCCACTACCGCAAAGGCGGCGGCGGCCCGCCGCTCCTCCTCCTGCACGGCTACCCGCAGAGCCACGTCATGTGGCACCGCATGGCCCCCGCGCTGGCCGAGCGCTTCACCGTGGTCGCCGCCGACCTGCGTGGCTATGGCGACAGCGCCAAGCCGCCGGGCGACGAGACGCACGAGGCGTATGCCAAGCGCACCATGGCGCAGGACCAGGTGGCGCTGATGACAAGCCTGGGATTCGAGGACTTCGCCGTGGTCGGCCACGACCGCGGCGGGCGCGTGACGCACCGCATGTGCCTCGACCACCCCGAGCGGGTCAGCCGCGCCGCGGTGCTCGACATCGTGCCGACACGCACGCTGTTCGAGACGCTCGGCCGCGACGTCGCGCTCGCCTACTACCACTGGCTCTTCCTCGCCCAGCCGCCCGACCTGCCGGAACGCCTGATCGGCGCCGACCCGGTCTGGTACCTCGACTGGACCATGAGCGGGAGGTGGGGCACAACGCTCGACGCCTTCGACCCCCGCGCCCTCGCCGAATACCGCCGGTGTGTTTCGAATCCCGCGACGGTGCACGCGTCTTGCGAGGACTACCGCGCCGCCGCGACCATTGATCTCGAGCACGACAAAGCCGACGAGGCCGCGCGCATCGAATGCCCGCTGCTGGTCCTCTGGGGCCTCAAGGGCGTCATGGTGCGGCACTACGACGTCGCCGCGACCTGGCGCGAAAAGGCCACCAACGTGACGGGGCAGGGCATCGACGCCGGGCACTATCTCGCCGAGGAGAGGCCGGAGGAGACGCTGGCGGCGCTGCTGGACTTCTTCGCTACCTAATCACACGCCGGCGGCCCCGTTCCCTTGCCGATCAGCCAGGCGAGGCGTTCCCACTGGGCCAGCAGCGGCCCGCCGTTGCACAGTCGTTCCGCGTCGCCGCCGACCCTCGGACCCACCAGCGCGATGGCGGCCAGCAGCGCCAGGACCAGCATGATGGCGATCGCGAAGCGGCCCGGCGGCACCGCCGGTCGCCGGCGCGGTGTCGCTGCCGCGCCGAACGCGACCGGATCCAGCGTGCCCTCGGCGGCCGCCATCAGCACCGCGCGGCAGAACGCCCGCACCCAGGTCGGCACCGTCTGGTGGAACATGTAGCGCACGAAGATGCGCTCGAGCGGCCGGGCGTCGAGATCGCGGCCGTACCACCAGCGGTGCGCCAGGCGGAACACGTCGAACTCGCGCACCCTCAGCGCCTCGGCCGCGGCGACCACATCGGCCGCGTCGCCCCCCACCTCGCCCGTGTGGACCCGTGGGAGCATGGCCTACTCCGCCGCGGCCTCCTCTGAACCGCCTACCTGCGCCGCCAGCGACGCCTCGAGGAACTTGTCGATGTCGCCGTCGAGCACGGCCTGGGCGTTGCCGGTCTCGACGCCGGTGCGCAGGTCCTTGACCATCTGGTAGGGCTGCAGAACGTAGGAGCGGATCTGGTGGCCCCAGCCGATGTCCGACTTGGCCTCGGCTTCGGCCTGCGCCGCCTCCTCGCGCTTGGCCAGCTCCAGCTCGTAGAGCCGGGCGCGCAGCATGTCCATCGCCTGCGCCCGGTTGCGGTGCTGCGAGCGGTCATTCTGGCACTGCACGACGATGCCGGTGGGCGCGTGGGTCAGGCGCACGGCGCTGTCGGTCTTGTTGACGTGCTGGCCGCCGGCGCCTGAGGACCGGTAGGTGTCGACGCGCAGGTCCTTGTCGTCGATCTCGACCTCGATGGCCTCGTCGATCACCGGGTAGACCCAGGCGCTGGCGAAGCTGGTGTGGCGCCGCGCCTGGCTGTCGAAGGGCGAGATGCGCACCAGCCGGTGCACGCCGGACTCGGTCTTGAGCCAGCCATAGGCGTTCTCGCCGTTGACGCGCAGGGTCGCCGACTTGATGCCGGCCTCCTCGCCCTCGCTCTCCTCGATCCACTCGATCTTGAAGCCGCGGGTGTCGGCCCAGCGCGTGTACATGCGCAGCAGCATCTCGGCCCAGTCCTGCGACTCGGTGCCGCCCGCACCGGCATGGATCTCCAGATACGCGTCGTTGGCGTCGGCCTCGCCGGACAACAGGCTCTCGAGCTCGAGTTTTTCGACCCGCGTCTTGAGGGCGGCGAGCGCGCCCTCGGCCTCGGCGACGACCTCGGCGTCGTCCTCGGCCTCGCCGAGCTCGATCAGCTCGAGCTGGTCGTCCAACTCCTGCGCCGCCGCCCGCACCTCGCCCAGGGCGCGGTCGAGGCGGTTGCGCTCGCGCATCACGCTCTGTGCCCGCGCCTGGTCGGACCACAGGTCGGGCTCTTCGGCGAGGGCGTTCAGCTCGTCGAGGCGGCGGAGGGCGTTATCCCAGTCAAAGATGCCTCCTCAGGAGCGCCAGGGACTGGCGGACCTCCTCGGCGGTCTGGGTGGTTTCGGCACGCATGCGGGACGACTCGGCGGGGGCTAGGGGCGCGTCGCCTCAATATATGCCGGAGCCGCCGGCGACGGGAGAGCCCGTCGGGTCGTAGCCGCCGTCGAGCACCGGGCCCGCCGCGGTCGGCACGGAGCCCGGCTGGAACGCCTCCAGGATGGTGCTGCGCTCGCCGGGGCCGGCGACGAGGCCGCTCTCCGCGTTGACGCGCACCAGGCGGATGCCCGGCGGGATGCGGAACGGGATCTTGGGCTCGCCCTTGAGCGCCTCGGCCATGAAGGCCTTGAAGATCGGCGCCGCGACGGTGCTGCCGCTCTCGCTGCGGCCCAACGTGCGCGGCTGGTCGAAGCCGACGAAGACGCCGACCGCAAGGTCCGGCGAGAAGCCGACGAACCAGCTGTCCTTGAAGTCGTTGGTCGTGCCGGTCTTGCCGGCCAGCGGCCGGTCGAGCTCGGCGATGCGGCGGCCGGTGCCGCGCTCGACGACGCCGTTCAGCATGGAGACCATCTGGTAGGCGATGCGCGGGTCGACGACGTGCTCGCGGTCGTCGAGCAGCTCGGGCGGCGGCTGGTCGTGCCAGCCCGGCGCGGCGCAGCCCTCGCATGGGCGCCCGTCGTGGCGGTGCACCGTGCGGCCATAGCGGTTCTGCACCCGGTCGATCAGCGTCGGCGTCACGCGCTTACCGCCGTTCACGATCATGGCGTAGGCCGTGACCATGCGCAGCAGCGTCGTCTCGCCGGCGCCGAGCGCCATGGAGAACTGCCGCGGCAGCGCCTCGACGACGTTGAAGCGCTCGGCGTAGGTCGCGATCCGGTCCATGCCGATGGTCTGGGCCAGGCGCACGGTCATCAGGTTGCGCGACTTTTCGATGCCCAGACGCATGGGGCTGGGGCCGTAGAACTTGGTCGTGTAGTTGGCCGGCTTCCACTTGCCCTGGCCGCCGCCCTGGTCGATGACGAAGGGCGCGTCGAGGATCAGCGTCGAGGGCGTGAAGCCACCCTCCAGCCCCGCCATGTAGACGAACGGCTTGAAGGCGGAGCCGGGCTGGCGCCAGGCTTGCGTGGCGCGGTTGAACTCGCTGATGCCGTAGTCGTAGCCACCGACCATGGCCAAGACGCGCCCGGTGTGCGGGTCGAGCGCCAGGATTGCGCCGGCGACCTCCGGAATCTGGCGTAAGCCGTAGCTGCCCGGCGGATAGGGCGCGTCCTCCGGCCCCGTCGCCGGCTCGACCAGCACCACGTCGCCCGGCGCCAAGACGTCGGCGGCCTGCGCCACCTTGGGTCCGCGCGTCTGATCCGGCTGCCAGGCCCGCGCCCACGTCAACTCGGCCAGCGGCACGGTGCCGCGGGTGCCGTCGGGAAAGCCGATGGGCGCCGCGCTCTCGGTGACGTCCAGCACGGCCGCCAGCCGCCACGCGCCGGTGCCCGCCGGCGGCTCGACCGCCGCCAGCTTCGCGGCCCAGTCCTCGAAGCCGTCCAGCCGCGCCACGGGTCCGCGCCATCCATGGCGCCGGTCGTAGGCCATCAGGCCACGGCGCAGGGCGCTGCGGGCGACGTCCTGCAGGCGCGGGTCGAGCGTGGTACGCACCGACAGGCCGCCCTCGTAGAGCGCGTCGTTGCCGTACCAGCCGACTAGCACGCGGCGCACCTCCTCCGCGAAGTAGTCGGCGCGCACGAACTCGGTGGGGTCGCGCTGGCGAACGTAGACCGCGCCGGCCATGGCCTGCGCCGCCGCCGCCGTCGAGATGTGGCCGTCCTCGACCATGCGGCGGACGACGTAGTCGCGCCGGGCGCGGGCCGCCGCCGGCCGGCGCACCGGGTGGTAGTTGTTGGGCGCCTTGGGCAGCGCCGCCAGGAACGCCGCCTCGGCGACCGTGAGGTCGTCCAGCGACTTGTTGAAGTAGTTCAGCGACGCCGCGGCGACGCCATAGGAGCCGAAGCCGAGATAGATCTCGTTGAGATAGAACTCGAGGATCTTGTCCTTGGTGTAGGCGCGCTCGATACGCAGCGACAGGATCGCTTCCTTGACCTTGCGGGTCAGCGAGACCTCCTTGGTCAGGAGGAAGTTCTGCGCCACCTGCTGGGTGATGGTCGAGGCGCCGACGGGCCTGGCACCGGTGCCCAGATTGCGCAAGTTGGTCACCACGGCGCGGGCGATGCCGGCGGGGTCGATGCCGATGTGGCGGTAGAAGCGCTGGTCCTCGGCCGAGACGAAGGCGTTGATGACGCGCGGCGGGATCGCGCCGATGGGCACGAAGACGCGCTTCTCGATGGCGTATTCGGCGAGCAATCGCCCGTCGCCGGCGTGCACCCGGGTCACCGTCGGCGGCTCGTAGTCGGCCAGCTGCTGGTAGTCCGGCAGGTCACGGCCGAAGGTCCAGTAGACATAGCCGACGGCGCCGAGACCCGCGGCCCCGAGCACCAGAAAGAACACCAGAAAACCGATCAGCCAGCGCATCCTGCGTCCACTTGCGGCGTCCCGCGGCCGCGCGCGGCGCGTCGGGGACGGAAAGTCATAGGAGCCAAAGGATTGTGGCGCCGTTGTGGCCGGGGCAATCGAGGTTGGCCCAGTCTAGCAGGTTCGGCGCGGGGCAGCGCTTTCTCACAGCCGCGAGGCGTGGCGCGTCTGCTCGAAAAAGTTGTCGACCGCGCGGGCTATGGCCCGGGTCAGGCGGGCGCGGTGCGCCGGCTGCTGCAGCAGCCGCTCCTCGCGCCGGTTCGACATGTAGCCGATCTCGACCAGCACCGAGGGCACGTCGGGCGCCTTCAGGACGGCGAAGCCGGCGGAGCGCCAGGGCCGGTTCAAGAACTCGGCGTCGGCCCGCACCTGGCGCAGCAGGTGGTCGCGGGCGAAGCGCACCGACATCTCGTTGGTGCGGCTCCGGGCGAAGTCGATGAGGATCGAGGCGACCTCGTCGGAGTAGCCGTTCAGGTCCATGCCGGCGATGACGTCGGCCTTGTTTTCCTTCGCCGCCAGCGCCGCGGCCTCGGCGTCCGAGGCCTTGTCGGACAGCGTGTATACGGAGAATCCCTTGACCTTGCCGCCGGGGGCGGTGTTGGCGTGCAACGAGATGAACAGGTCGGCATCGGCCTCGCGCGCGACGCGCACCCGCTCGCGCAAGGGCAGGAAGACGTCACGCTCGCGAGTCATGACGACTCTGTAGCGGCCGGTCGCCTTGAGCGCCTTGTGCAACTCACGGCCGTACTGCAGGGCCAGCGTCTTCTCGTAGACGCCGGTGACGCCGATGGCGCCGGGATCGACGCCGCCATGGCCGGGGTCGATGACCACGACCGGCAGGGCGTTCGCCGGCCGCTCAGGCGCGGTCTTGAGCGGCGGCGCCGGGCGTACGGCGCGCACCGCCGGCCCGCCGGCGGCGACCGTGGCGATGAAGTGGGCCCGGCTGGCCGGCGTCAGGTCGATGACGACGCGCCACGGCTTGCCGTCGCGCCCCGGCAGCGTGAAGCGCTTGGCGACCGCGATGGGCGTGCCCAGGTCCAGCACGACGCGGCTGACGCCGGGGCGGAACAGGCCGTAGCGGTAGCCGCGCACCAGGCCGGCGCCGTTGCTGCCCTGGCCGTCCGGCAGCGCGAAATCGACCTCCGGCAGGTCGATGACCAGGCGATAGGGGTCGGGCAGGCCGAAGACGCGGGTCTCGATGTCCTGGCTGACGTCCAGCACCAGGCGGGTCTTGTCCGGGTGCACGCCCAGGCGGATGTCGGAGACGCCGGGCGCCGCGGCGGCGGGCAGCGACAGGGCAGGCAGGCACAGGGCAAAAAGGCAGGCAAACGCCGTCCCCCGGCGCCCGAAACGCCGGGATATCGCGGGTTTTGCCGCCAGGGGGGCGGTCCTATGGTCGGCCCGCGGGCACATGTGGTCGGCAGGTATACTCTTTGTTTCCGAGCCGCAGCAAGCATTGCACGCGCCCGGTAAACGCGAGGTTTCATCATCTTATTTCATTGTCCCGGTGCGGTGCCGTCGTTATGTTAGCCCTGCGAACGACCGCGATGCGCCGTTCCGTCCCCGGACGGGCGGCAGGATCGGGTGGCGTCGGGCGCCGGCCGAAGCCGGGCCCATCCCCTGCACTCTCCGATCCGACCCAGTCGCGGCTTTTTTGGAATAGCGGTGCCCGCTCACGGCCGTTGTTAATCGTGAGAGGCGCGGTTCTTACCCTCTCCATCCTGGCGCTACGGGGTCGCCGTTCGATGGATCGTCGAGGGGACCGCGCGGGCACCGGACAGAGCGACCGACCGCTTCGCCCGCTGTTCGCACGGGCGGGGGCCGGCCGGTCGCGGAGAACTACGGAGCATGACCAAGCGCATGTTGGTCGATGCGACGCACGCGGAAGAAACCCGCGTTGTTGTCGTAGACGGCAAGCGTCTCGAAGAATTCGATTTCGAAACCTCAACCAAGAAGCAGCTTAAAGGAAACATCTACCTGGCGAAGGTGACCCGCGTGGAGCCCTCGCTGCAGGCGGCGTTCGTCGAGTACGGCGGCAACCGCCACGGTTTCCTGGCCTTCAACGAAATCCATCCCGACTACTACCGGGTCCCGGTCGCCGACCGCGAAAAGCTCCTCGCGGAGGCGCGCGGCGACGGCGAGAACGGCGACGACGGCGAAAACGGCGACGACGACGACAACGTCGAGACCATCGGCGGCGACGACGACGACGACATCGAGGCCGCGAACGCGGCCGAGCGTCGCCGCATCCGCCAGCTCACCCGGCGCTACAAGATCCAGGAAGTCATCAAGCGGCGGCAGATCCTCTTGGTGCAGGTCGTCAAGGAAGAGCGCGGCACCAAGGGCGCGGCGCTGACCACCTACATTTCCCTGCCCGGCCGCTACTGCGTCCTGATGCCCAACACCTCGCGCGGCGGCGGCATCAGTCGCAAGATCACCAACACCCAGGACCGCAAGCGCCTGAAGTCGGTGCTGGGCGACCTGGAGCTGCCGCCCGGCATGGCGGTGATCCTGCGCACCGCCGGCATGGAGCGCAGCAAGGCCGAGATCAAGCGCGACTACGAGTACCTGCGCCGGACCTGGGACCAGATCCGCGAGGACACGCTGAAGGCCACGGCGCCGACGCTGATCCACGAGGAAGGCAACATCATCAAGCGCACCCTGCGCGACGTCTATTCCCGCGAGATCGAGGAAGTGCTGATCGACGGCGAGGACGCCTACAAGACCGCCAAGGCGTTCATGAAGACGATGCTGCCGAGCCACGCCAAGCGCGTGCAGCCTTACGACGGCAAGGTGCCGCTGTTCCACGAGTACCGCATCGAGAGCCAGCTGGACGACATCCACAGCCCGGTCGTGCAGCTCAAATCGGGCGGCTACATCGTCATGAACCCGACCGAGGCGCTGGTCGCGATCGACGTCAACTCGGGCCGCGCGACGCGTGAGCGCAACATCGAGGAGACGGCGCTGGCGATCAATGGCGAGGCGGCCGAGGAGATCGCCCGCCAGCTGCGCCTGCGCGACCTGGCCGGGCTGATCGTCATCGACTTCATCGACATGGAGGAGCAGCGCCACAACAACCAGGTCGAGCGGCGCCTCAAGGAGGCGATGCGCCACGACCGCGCGCGCCTGCAGGTCGGCCGCATCAGCCCGTTCGGGCTGCTGGAGCTGTCGCGCCAGCGCCTGCGCCCCAGCCTGATCGAGGCGCACACGCAAGTGTGCCCGACCTGCGGCGGCTCGGGCGTCATCCGCTCCACCGAGTCGACCGCGCTGCGCGTGCTGCGCTCGCTCGAGGAAGAGGGCCTGCGCGGCGAGTCCCGCGAGCTGACGCTGCACGTGCCGGGCCAGGTGGCGCTCTACATCCTGAACCAGAAGCGCTCGACGCTGACCGAGATAGAGGCGCGCTACGACTTCGAGGTGACGGTGCTGTCGGAGCCGGAGTTGATCCCGCCCGACTTCCGCATGGAGCGCGTCATCCGCGACGAGGAGGGCGAGCCCGAGGCGGTCGAGGTCATTCGCACCGGCTTCGCACCGGCCGACGCGGACTCCGGCGACGGCAAGCGGCGGCGGCGGCGCCGGCGCAAGCGGCGCGACGAGGTCGACGTCGCAGAAATCGAAACCGCTGGGACCCAGGTCGCCGCCGAGACCGAGGCGCCGGCCGAGACCGAAGCCGAAGTTGAAGCCGACGTTGAGGCCGAGGCCGCCGCGGGCGAGGCCGAAGAAGACAAGGGCAAGCGCCGCCGGCGCGGCCGCCGCGGCGGTCGCCGCCGCAGCCGCAAGGGCGAGGAGGCCGTCGAGGCGACGGCCGAGACCGGCGGCGAGGAGGCCGTCGAGGCGACGGCCGCGGAAGCCGTGGAGGCAGTCGAGGCCGAGGAGGCGGTCGCTGAGGCCGCCCCGGAGACCGTCGAAGCCGCGCCGGACGCCGAGGCCGAGAAGCCGAAGAGGCCGCGCCGCCGGCGCACGCGCCGCAAGAAGCCGGCCGAGGGCGAGGTCGCGGCCGAGGCCGAGACTGCCGAGCCCGCGGCTGAAGCGGAGATCGTCGAAACGGAGCCCGAGCGGGCCGAGGAACCCGAGCCCGCCAGCGAGCCGCGCCGCATCGAGATCACCGTCGTCGGCGAGGAGCCGGAAGCCGAGCCGGAGCCGGAGCCCGAGCCCGAAGCCGCCCCGGAACCCGAGGCCGTCGCGGAACCCGAGCCGGAGCCGGAACCCCTGGCCGCCGCGCCGGGCAGCGGCGGGGACGAGACGCCGGCGCCCGACGACGAGCCCGACGGCCCCAAACGTCGCGGCTGGTGGAACCGGTTGACGAACTGACCGGACACGACCGGCGAAACGACGAGG
>Ga0066189_10000124_pt1 | contig 11517 bp, 10 predicted proteins | sample WorMetilPIANOSA1_FD_59454 | JGI IMG/M metagenome (GOLD analysis project Ga0066189, IMG submission 59454) | Marine gutless worms symbiont microbial communities from Max Planck institute for Marine Microbiology, Germany - Olavius ilvae PIANOSA.1... | ecosystem: Host-associated > Annelida >...
AGTTCTACCGCCACATGGACGCCGCCAACGTCGACCTCAAGGGCTTCACCGAGGCGTTCTACCACGACCTGTGCAGCGCCGAGTTGGCGCCGGTGCTGGAGACGCTGAGGTACATCAGGCACGAGACCGACTGCTGGCTGGAGATCACGACGCTGCTGATTCCGGAGCGGAACGACGGCGCCGAAGAGGTCGATGAAATGTGCCGCTGGGTCGTGGCCGAACTGGGCCCCGAAGTGCCGATGCACTTCACGGCCTTCCATCCGGACTGGAAGATGATGGACGTGCCGCCGACGCCGCAGGAAACGCTGGACCGCGCGCGCCGCATCGCGCTCAAGGCCGGCGTGCGCTACGCCTACACCGGCAACGTGCACGACAAGGCGCGACAGAGCACCTACTGCCACAACTGCGGCGAGCGCCTGATCGGCCGTGACTGGTACGTGCTGAGCGAATGGCGCCTGACCGACGACGGCCACTGCCAGGCCTGCGGCACCGCCTGCGCCGGGGTCTTCGACGGCCCGCCGGGCACCTGGGGCCAGAAGCGCCAACCGGTCAGGCTCGCGGACTTCGCGGCGTAGGCGCACCGCGGCCCTTTGCGGGCGATGCCGACACGTAGTAAGCGAAGGGTTGGCTGATTAGGCTTGCCGATCTCCGGGGGGCGCCAGGGTGTCCAACAAAACAACCGGCGCGCGCGCCTCGGGCACGTACCTCGCGAACGTGCGCGACCAGTACGAGGCGTTTCCATTTCCGAAGCGCAATCCGGCGGACGAGAAGCAGCGCCTGCACATCGCCGAATACGACTATCTCGGTCGCATCAATCACTATTGCTTCGGCGGCCGACGCGACTTCCGCGCGGGGGCTTCCGCGCCATGGTCGCGGGGGGCGGCACCGGCGACGCGCTGATCTTCCTGGCCGAGCAACTGCGCCACCGCGCGCCCGACGCCGAGGTCGTCTATGTCGACATCAGTTCCGCCAGCACGGCGATCGCCCGGGAACGCGCCGCCGCGCGCGGGCTCGAGAACATCCGTTGGGTGCAGGCCTCGATCCTGGACCTTCCCAACCTCGACGTCGATCCGGTGGACTACATCTCGTGCACAGGCGTGCTGCACCATCTCGCCGATCCGGACGCCGGCCTCGCTGCGCTCAGTGCAGTGCTGGCGGCCGATGGCGGCATGTGCCTGATGGTGTATGGCCGCTATGGCCGCGGCGACATCTACACGATCCAGGATCTGCTGCGTCTCGCGCTGGCGGACGAGGCCGACTTGGAGGCGCGTCGACGGCGCGCAGGCCGTGCTCGCCTCGCTGCCCGAACGGCACCCGTTCTTCCGCGGCGCCGACCCGTCGGCATTTCTTGCGCGGTTCTTCGAAGACCGCGCCAATGTGTTCGACACGTTCCTGCACGAACAGGACCGCCCGTACTCGGTGCCGGAGCTCTACGACTTCGTCGAGCGCCAGGGCCTCCAGCTGATCGCCTTCACGAACTTCCAGCGCGCCACGCCGATCTACAGGATCCAGTACGACCCGGCGACGTACGTGAACGACGCCGACTTGTTGGCACGGATCTGCGCGCAGCCGTTGCGGCAGCAGCAGGCGATCGCCGAGATCATCGACGGCCGCATGGGGCTGCACACCTGCTACGTCTCGCGGCGCGCCGATGCCGCCGCCGAGCCGGGCGACGACATGGTGCCGTGGTTGGCCTATCGCGAGCTGCAGGACCTGCGGCGCCAAGTGGTCGAAGGCGCCCAGCCACGGATCACGCTCGAGCTCAAGAACGGCCTGACTGTCGGTCTCGAGCGCCAGGACGGCACAGGAGAAGTGTTTCGCGCGATCGACGGCCGCGCCACGGTCGGCGAGATCGTCGCCGCGGTCGCCGACCGCTGCGCCGGGCTGGACCCGGACGCCGCGCGTGCGGAGTTCCTGCGGATCTACCGCTGCCTGAACGATCTCGACTGGCTGCTGCTGCGCGACCGGACGGTGCCGCCGGTGGCGCCGATGCCTTTGTGAGCGGCAAAGCGCGGCTCACGCCGTCCCGAACGTCTCCGTGGTGAAGCGGAACAGCCGCGCGTCGGCGCTCCACCAGTCGTCGTCGAGGCCGGCCTTGCGCTTGAGGTGGGCGAGGAACTCGTGCGGGCGCGGCACCGTTTCCCAGACCTGCGGCAGGAACAGGCCGCGCTTGTCGCCGGCCTCCAGGATCACGCCGTCGACGTCGGGGCGCAGCGCGTCGAGCGCCGCCGCCTCGCTGTCGCAGGCGATGCGCCGGGGGTGCGACAGGATCGACACCGAGATCTCGATGCGCTCAGCCTCGGCCTCGGTCAGCGGCGCAAACCGGTGGTCGCTGAAGGCCGCCTTGCAAGCGTTCTCGACCACGTCCTCTATCAGCGTCCGCTGCGCCACCAGGCTGCCGACGCAACCGCGCAGTTCGCCGTCGAGGGTGAGGGTGACGAAGGCCGCGCGCATCGCCTCATTGAGCGGCCGGAAGCTGCCGAGCTCGACGCCCGGCGGCTGACCCCGCTTGAGCTCGGTCTGGATCGACGAGCGCGCGGCCTTGAGCAATTGCGCCCGATCGGCGTCGTCGAGCCGCGCCGTGGCGCTGTACTCGAGACCGTAGGCGCCGTAACCGACGACGCGGTCGCGCATGTCGCGGCCGCCGGTGTCGCCGGAGTTGCGCAAGTCCAGCGTCGAGGCGCGCAGGTCGAGCGCCCGGGCGCGGGCCAGGAGGCCCTTCAGCGGGTAGCGGCCGCAGGCCTGTTCGTCGTCGATGCCGTCGGGGCGCAGCATCTCGATCTTGCGGCTGACGTCGCGGTCGAGTTGCCGTGCCGCGTCGTAGGCCAGGTAGTGGCTGAGGTCCGAGCTGATCACGATCAGCGTCTCGTCGCCACCCCACAGGCTGTCCAGCAGCCGCTCGATCGCCTGCTGCGCCGCGGCGCCGACGACGATGGGCACCAGCGTGAAGGCGCCCAGCGCGCGCTGCAGGAACGGCAGGTGCACTTCCAGGCTGTGCTCCTGCGCGTGCGCGGCGTCGTCGACCTCCGCGTCCGGGTGCTCGAGCGCCGTGGCGATGCCCGCGGCATCGAGCGGCACGTCGCCCAGCGGTGTCGCGAAGGCCGTGGCCGAAGGCAGCGCGAATCCGCGCACCGGCACGCGGTGGCACGGGCCCAGCAGCACCACGCGCCGGATCGCCGCGGCGTCCTTGAGCGCGTGGTAGGCGGTGCCGGCGATGGGGCCGGAGTAGACGAAGCCGGGATGGGGTGCCACCAGCGCCTTGGGCCGCACCGAGAGGTCGCGCGCCGCGCCGAGGCAGCCGTCGACCAGCTGCGTGAGCGCCGCGGCGTCCGCCGGATAGAACATGCCGGCGACGGCCGGCGGCCGCACGGACTGGGTCATCGTTTCCACGGCCGCCAGCATAGCGCAGGTCCCGCCGCGCGCGACCGCGCTGTCAGAGCGTGTCGAATTCGCCGGCGATCTCGCGGCTCATGTCCCCGAGCGCCGTGCTGAGGGCCGCGGCGAGACCGGCGAAGCCGGTGGCGGTCGGGGCGGTGCGGATCGTCGTCTGGCCGGAGCGCAGCGGCTCGTCCTCGCCACGGGCGTAGACGGCCCAGCGAGCCGCGAGCACGGCGCTGCCGTCGGCGTCCGCGTCGAAGCGCGAGAACTCGACCTCGACCTGGTAGTCGTAGCTGGTCGACCGCCGGCGCGGCAGCAGGAACACGCGTTCGGTGCCCAGCAGGACGGACAGGTTCTCGGCCAGCACACGCGGGATCATGTCCTCCAGCGGCTCGCCCCAGCGGTCGAATTCGTCCACGGTCAGGGTGTTCGGCCCGCTGCGGCTGACAATCTGCGGCCGGTCGAGATACGCCGGGACGCTGATCGGCCCGACGCCGACGGTCAGCATGGCGTTGTCCGCCGCCGGCGCGGTCGCGCCGTCCAACGGCGTCAGCATGTAGAAGCGGGCCGGCTGGCTCTGTCCGCAGGCCACGACCGCCAGGGCGAGCAGGCTGAACAGGGCGGCGGCACGGATCGAGCGCGTCATCATTGTCCTCCGGACCCACCCTTGCCCGAGATCAGCGCGTTGGGGTTCTCCTCCAGATACTCGGCCAGCAGCCGGATCGACCGCGCCGCGCCGGCCAATTCACGCAGCGCTTGTTCGAGGTCGTAGCGCATGGCGGAATCCTGGGCGATCATGCCCTCGGCGGTCGCCAGCGTGGACTCCGCCTGCGCCGTGGCCGTTCTCAGGTTCTCCATCACCGGCCCGACTTCCGCGCCGAAGTCCTGCACCGCCCTGTCGGTCGTATTCAGGGTGCGGTCCAGGGCAGCGATGCTGTCGGCCAGCTCAGGCGAACTGATCACCTTTTCCGCCGATTGCAGCGTGTTACGGGCGTCCTGGATCAGTTTCTCGATCGGCAGCGCGGCAAGCGTTCGCAGCGTCTCTTCGACCGATTGCGTGATCTGCTCGATATCCGTGCGCACGGTCGGGATCTGCGGCGCGACGCCGCCGTAGATGACTTCCGCTCTTTCCGCGTTGGGAAAGGAGTCGACGGCCAACAGAAGCTGGCCGGTGATCAGGCTGCCCGAGCGCAGCTGCGCGCGGAATCCACGTGCGACGAGCGCGTCGAGAATCGCGTAGGCATCGTCACCGGGGGAGTCCTCTGGATCCCGGATGCGCCCAGGCTCGATGTCGAAGACCACGTGCACGGCCGGAATCGGGATCAGCGGGTCGAAAATGAGCTTGATGTCGGTCACTGTGCCCACGCGTATGCCGCTCCACTCGACGGGCGCGCCGACGTGCAGGCCCCGAACGTTGCCGTCGAATACGGCAAGGATCGGGATCTTCTCGTCCAGCGTTTCGTCGATCCTCTGCTCGGGGCGGTCGAACAGGCGGAACTCCTCGCCGGCCCGGGCTGGTTCCTGGGTCATGGCCGCGGGCGGCGTGAGGAAAGCGATACCGCCGCTCAACACGGCCTGCAGCGATTCCATCTTGACCTCGAAGCCCTCGGTGCTGACCGACACGGTAATCCCACTGGCGTCCCAGAAGATCGTGCCGGGCCGCACGAGGTCGTCGAAGGGCGCTTCGACAAATGCCCGCGCCAGAACGGTCACGTTGTCGTCGGCGAGCTCGCTTTCCAACACCTCGCCGGCGCGGATGCCGCGGTAGTAGATCGGCGCCCCGCGGCCCAGCGAACCCAACTTGTCGGACCGCAGCACGAATTCGCGGCCCGGCACGTCCGAGGCAACCGCCGGCGGGATTTCGATCCCGACGAAGTCGCGTTCGGGTTGGCCTTCACCTGGGTCGATCTCGATGTAGCTGCCGGAGAGCAGCGTATCCAGGCCCTCGATGCCGCCGACGCCCAGGCGCGCCCGGACGACCCAGAACCGGGTGCCGGTTGTCAGCAGCCCTTCGGCGGACGTGTCCAGCGAGGCCGTCACATCGATTCCAGCCAGATCCTCCCGCAGCGCGACGTCCGTCACCAGGCCGACGTCGATGTCCTTGAACTTGATCTTGGTCTTGCCGGCCTCCAGGCCGGATGCGGTCTGGAAGCTGATGGTGATCTCGGGGCCTTCCTCGACGATCACCTTGTAGGTCAGCCAGCCGGCGATCGCGGCGGCGACGATGGGGATGAGCCAGACCAGCGCGATGCCCCGGCGCGGTTTCATCACCGCTTCCGGCAGGTCGCCGTCGCCGCCGGTCGGCTCAGTGTCCTGCATCGTTTTCCCCCGCCGCGTCCCAGATCAGACGCGAGTCGAACATCATAGCGGCGATCATCGTGACGATCACGACGCCGGCGAACGACGTCGCGCCGACGCCCGGCTCGATCGTCGCGATCGAATCCAGCTTCACCAGCGCGATCAGGATGGCGATCATGAAGATGTCGATCATCGACCAGCGGCCGATGAACTCGATGACGCGATAGAGCACGGTGCGGTCGCGCAGGCGCCAGCGCGAACCGCGCCGCACGGAGAGCAGCAGAAAAGCCATGCCGAAAAGCTTGGCCATGGGCACGGTGATGCTGGCGACGAGGACCAGCAGCGCCAGCGGCCACATGCCGGCCTCCGCCAGGTGGATGACGCCGCTCAGGATCGTATCGGCCTCGCCGCGGCCGAACGAGATGACCGTCATCACCGGGAAGATGTTGGCCGGGATATAAAGGAAGAAGCCGGTCAGCGTCAGCGCCGCGGCCCAGGTCAGGCTGTTGGGCTTGCGGTGGTGCAGCGTGGCGCTGCAGCGGGGACAGTCGGCGTGCGCCGCCGACGGCGGATGACGGCTGACCAGGCCGCAGACATGACAGCCCATGAGACCCCGGGTGCCGCCGTGCGCCAGGTCCGCCTCGCCGCGATAGCCCAGTTCGTTCCACACGTCGTGGGGCTCCAGCGACGCGTCGGCTGCGGCCATGACCACGATCAGCAGGCCGAAGGCGATCACCGCGACGCCGACCTCGATGGTCGCGAGGTCGATCAGCTTGACGTAGGCGACCAGAACGCCCAGGAGGAACACCTCCAGCATCGCCCAGGGACGCACGATCTCGTTGAGGCGGTACAAGCGGCCGAGACGTCGCCCGCGTCTGCCGGCGCGCAGCGCCAACAGCACGTAGGTCGCGCAGAACAGCCGCACGGCCGGCATTGCGATGGTCATTGCGAACACGACGATCGCGAGAAACCACAGGCCCTGATCCATGAACTCGAACACGCCGGTGATGAGATTGCTGCGCTGTTCCCGGCCTTGCAGGCTGAACGTCATGAAGGGGTAGGTGTTCGCGACGACGAACAGAATGATCGCCGCCAGGTAGAACGCCAGCGGCACGTCGAACGGCCGGCCGTGCGCGTTGTAGAGCTTGTAGCCACAGCGCACACAGACGACCTTGCCCCTGCCGGCCGGCCGGGCTCGCTGGAACAGCCCGCACTCGTGGCACTCCAGCAGGTGCGCGTCGTGGCTTGTCGTCCCAGGCGTCACCATGGGCGCGGCCCGGGTCATTGCGCCGCCGTCGCCTTTCGCACCGTCGCACCCCCTGCGGCGATTACTCCGGCGTCGCGTTGAGCCGGTAGAGCGCTTCCAGCAGCACCGGCTTCTCCTTGGCGAAGGCGCCGAACCACTTGCCGTAGATCTCGTCGATCTGTCCCGTACGGTAGAGGTGCGACAGCACGCGGTCGGCGATCAGGCGGAAGTCCGCGTCGTTGCGGCGCACGGCGAGGGCAAAGGGCTCGAACGAGAACATCTCGCGCGAGATGACGAAGCCGTCCCGGTCCGGCGCCGACAGGACGAGGCCGATCAGCACGACCTGGTCCGACGAAAAGGCGTCGGCCGTCCCCTCGCGCAACGCCTGGAGGCCTTGCGCCGCCGTATTCACCGGCACCACCCGGGCGTCCGTCAGCGACCGCGCCAAGTGCGCCTTGAGGACCTCGATCGTCGTCGTGCCGCTGACGACGGCCACTCTCTTGCCCTGCAGGTCCGCCATGCCGACGATACCGGCGTCGCGCCGGGCCATGATCGATGCACCGGTGACGAAAGTGAGCTGGGTGAAGTCGACGAGCGCGGCGCGAGAATGGGTCTTGGTCGTCGAGCCGCACAGGATGTCGTACTTGTTCTCGGCCAGCGCGGTGAAGCGTTCTTCCGCCGTGACCGGCAGGTACTCGACCCTCAAGTCGGGCTTGTTGAGCTGAAACTTGACCGCGTTCGCGATGCGCTGGCAGACGTCGACCGAATAGCCCGCCGGCTTGCCCTCCTTGTCGGAGAACGACATGGGCGGCTCCGCCGTGCGGAAGCCGATCCGCATGGTGCCGGTCCCCTCGATCTGGGCCAGTGTGTCCGCTTGCGCCGCGTAGCCCAGCGGCGCCACAAGGGCCAACACCGCCAGCACCGTGAGAACTCGGATCATCGTCGCCTCCCCGCTGCGGCGCCAGCTTGGCGGTATCCGGGCCGACCCGCCAATTTCTCGACGCCCAGTTGCACACGGCCTTAGCAGGCTGGGGACGGTCGTGCCATCCTTTACACGCCAAGTCCGGAAAGCTCGGGCACACCATGATCACGGTCTACGGCCTCAAGACCTGCGACACGACGCGCCAGGCGCTGCGCTGGCTCGAGGCGCGGGGCGTCGCCTGTGCGTTCCACGACGTGCGGGACGCGCCGGTGGGCGAGGAGGTGCTGGCGCGCTGGCTCGACGAGGTTGGTTGGGAGGCGCTGGTCAACCGGCGCAGCACGACCTGGCGCGCGCTGGCCGATCAGGCGCGCGCGGCGCCACTCGACGACGCGCGGGCGTTGAGCCTGCTGGGCGCCAACCCGACGCTGATCAAGCGCCCCGTGATCGATCTTGGGAAACGGCGGCTCGTCGGCTTCGGCGCCGCCCAGCAGGCGGACCTGGCCGCGGCGCTCGGCTGAGGCTCAGGACGCGACCGCGTGCAGCGGCGCCGGTGCCAGGCGGGGCGGGGCCGCGCGTCCACGCAGGCGGAACGCCGGCTCGGCACCCAGGCGCGTCAGCGCGGCCTCCAGGTCGCCGACCTCGGCGCTCCAGAAGTGCGTCGCGGCGAAGCGTGGCGCGACGGTCGGGCCGGGCGCAGGCGCCAGGCCGGCGACCGCCGCCTCGGTGCGCGTCGCCAGGTCCGCCGTCACCGCGTCGTCGCCCTCCGTGACGCAGCGCGGGCCGACGTAGAGCAGCAGCACGGTTTCGGCGCGCGCGGCGCAGGCGATCACGCCGCCGGCGTCGAGCGCCCGGGCGAGCTGGGCGACGACGCCCGGATCGGCGCCGGCCAGGTCGACCCGCGCCAGCGTGAGACGGACGTCGACCCGTGCCAGGCGTGCCATGGCGTGGCTGACGGGGGAGAACCTCTGAGGCACTTCAAGCTGCATCGGGCACCGCCGTCGCACGGGTTCGACCGGTGGCCCGCGGGCGGCGGGCATTTGAGAACTCCCGCCCGGGCCGCCGGGGGTTGCATCGGGTTAAGCCCGGAGGAAGCTGCAATCCCCGCACGCCCGCGGTCCGGGAGAGAGTTAGTCCGGTAATTCAGCGCAGGGTGAGGCAATGCTGTGACATCAAGGCGGCGTCTTGGCCACGCCGCGGCCACACAGGTTAACCGGCGTTAACGACCTGGCCGGCGATCGGCAGCGCGACGATGACCCGCAGGCCGCCCTCGCTGCGGTTCTCGGCCCGCACCGTGCCGCCGATCGCCTCGACGTTGCGGGCGACGATCCACAGGCCGATGCCCATATGGCCGAGGCCGGAATCGCCGAAGCCGCCGGCATTGACCGCCTGGCCGCGGTCGGAGTGGTAGCGCTCGAAGATGCGCGGCAGCCGCTCCGGCGGCACGCCGGGCCCGGAGTCCTCGATGCTCAGCCGCGCCTGGCCGCCGCGGCGGCGCAGCGCCACGTGCACGCGGCCGCCGTCCGGGGTGAAGCTCAGGGCGTTCTCCATCAGGTTCTCGGCGACGGTCTCGAGCAACTCGTCGTCGGCCAGCACGAAGACGTCCGGATCGAGCCGCCGCTCGAGCGCCACGCCGCGCGCGGTGAACGACTCCTCGTAGGCGCCCAACAGCTGCGCCAGGGTCGTCGAGAGGTCCAGCCGGGCGCGCGGCGGGTCGATGAGGTCGGCCTCCGTCTCGTCCATGCGGCGCGCGAAAGAGACCAGGCCGTCGAGGCGATCGAGCGCCAGGCCGATCATCTCCAGCGCCCGGCGGCCGCGCTGGTCGCCGCGCGGCAGCGCCCGCCCCAGCGGTTCGACGCACTGGCGGATCACGGCGATCGGCGTCTTGAAGGCGTGGGCGTTGTCCTCCGCCGCCTCGCGGATGCCGCGGGCCGAGCTCTGCAGGGCGACGACCATGCGGTCGAACTCGGCGGCGACGCCGGACAGCTCCGGCACCCGGTTCTGGGCCGCGAACGACGGCGGCGCGTCGTGGGCGTAGCGCAGGTGGTGGGCCTGGCGGCCGAAGCGGCGCAGCGAGCGCCAGATGGCGACGAACAGGCTGAAGATGACGACGGCCATCAGGCCGTAGCTGGCGGCGGCCAGGCGCACCTCGGACGTCTGCCAGTAGGGCGTGCCGATGCGGTTGTCGCGATAGGCGCCGGCCGAGTGCGAGGTGATCACCGCCCAGCAGCCGGCGCTGGTGGTCAGCGGCGAGATCGAGGTCAGGACTTCGCTGGCGCCGGCCGCGGTCTCGTAGCGGATCGCCGAGTCCATGCCGAAGTCGCAGCTGGGCGCCAGCCGCCCGAGCACGCCCAGGCGGCGCAGCTCGTGGCGCTCGTCCTCCAGGAACGCGGTGGTCACGGCGGGCGTCGCGGCGACGTAGAAGAACGCCTTGTCGTCCTCCGCCCCCGCCGGGCGGAACAGCACCCGCACCGTGGCGCCGCTGTCGCCGACCAGGCGCTCCAGCGTGGCGTTGAAGGCCGCCGGCGCGATGTTGGGCGCGTCCTCCAAGAGCGGCTGGATGGAGCGCGCCAGGAGGCGGCCCTGCTCCTGCACGCCTGTCATCAACAGCGCCTGGCTGTCGTCGTAGGCCTGCTGGAAGTGGTCGTAGAGGATCAGCGGCACGGCGGCGATCACCGCCGCCAGCAGCACCAGCTTCGATGTGAGCGCGTTGACCAGCGGCCAAGCGCGCTGGTGCGGCGCCGCCGCGGCGGGCTCGGCCTGACGGCGCGGTTCGGACGGCCGCGGGATCGGCCGCGCGGTGGCGGCCGCCGGGTGCGGCTCGACCGTCGCCGGCGCCTCAGTCGGGGCGCCAGCGGTAGCCGAATCCGGGGTAGTTTTCGATGCGATCGAACTCATCGTCCACCTCGCGGAACTTCCGCCGGATGCGCTTGATGAACGAGCGCACGTTGGCTCGATAGCCCTCGGCCCCGCTGCCGGCGACGAAGCCGACGCCGTGCACGAGGTCGTAGATCTCCCGGTAGGTAATGTCGGTGCCGGCGCGCTCGGCCAGCATGGCGACGATGTTGTACTCGGTCAGCGTCAGGTCGACGACGTGGTCGTCCCACGACGCCCGGTGCGACGCGACGTCCAGCTCCAGCTTGCCGTAGAACGCGCCGGCCGGCGCCGGGGTGGCCGGCGCATGGGCGTTCCCTGGCGCGGCCGCCTTCAGGCCACCGGTGATCAGCGCGATACGCTTGAGCAGAATTGTCAGGCTGCGCGACTTCTCGACGAAGTCGACCGCGCCGCCCGCCAGCGCCGCCTCCTCGTACATCTCGCCCTTCAGCACGGTAAGGAAGATCACCGGCACGGCGACGCCGCGGTCGCGCAGGCGGCGCAGCAGTTCCAGGCCGTCGATGCCGGGCATGCGCCAGTCCAGCAGCAGCACGTCAGCGCCGCCGCCGGCGGCGAAGTAGTCCAGCGCCGCGCCGCCGCCGCCGAACTCGCTGACGCGGAAGCCTTCGTCCGCCAGGTTGAGGCCCAGCGACTCGCGGAACATCGGCTCGTCGTCGACCAGCACGATGTGGCCCCGCTGGCCGTCGCCGCGCGTCCGCGCCTCGGGCGACTCGGCGGCATCGGGCGGGGCGACGTCAGGTGCCGGCGGTGCGGTCGGCGACGATATCGGCAAGACAATCGC
>Ga0066189_10000134_pt1 | contig 10867 bp, 9 predicted proteins | sample WorMetilPIANOSA1_FD_59454 | JGI IMG/M metagenome (GOLD analysis project Ga0066189, IMG submission 59454) | Marine gutless worms symbiont microbial communities from Max Planck institute for Marine Microbiology, Germany - Olavius ilvae PIANOSA.1... | ecosystem: Host-associated > Annelida >...
GCTCAAGGCGCTACCAAACCGCTCAAGCCCTCATGCTGAGCCTGTCGAAGCACGAGGGCGCGCCACGTAGAGGCCCGCCCCTCACCACCACCAGTTCTTGGCCAGGCCCTCTTCGCGCAAGGCCTCGTGCAGCGGCGGCCGGACCTTGTTGCGGCGCAGGACTTCGAGCGCCAGGCGGTCGTCCATCAGCGCCTCGTAGTCCATGTGGCGCTCGACCGACTTCCACATGGGCACGCGCTTGTCGGCCGCCGCCGTGGCCCGGTTCTCCGCCCGCCACAGGGCGCGGAAGATGCTGCGGCGTTCCTCCGGGTCGGTCGGCAGCGCGCCGGCGAAGGCCGTCGGATCGGCCAGGCTCTGGTGCACGTAGCGCGGCGCCCCGTTGAACATGCGGATGGCGTACCACTCGCCCTCCGCACCTTCGAGCACGAAGACGTCGCCTGTGCGCCCCTGCGCGACGATGGGCGAGCGCCGGTCGGGCGCGGCGCGGATGTTGACCCGGTCCGTGTTGATCGCGACGTAGTCGTCTGCCGCGGCCCAGGCGGCCGACAGAAGCGCCAACGCAAAAACGAGCGCGAAAACGATCCGCACGACCCTCACTCCGCCGCGGCGCGCATGGTCCTGAGTTGGGCGGCGAACAGCACCAACTCGTCGGCAAAGCGGTCGATGCGCTCGACGATGTCGGGCGCCGTCAACGGGCAGAGGTCGTCGGCGCCGAGCGCGCCGAAGTCGGCATCGTGGGTGCAGACCTGGGTGGTGATCGCCACGCCCAGGATTCCGCGCACGACGATGCGCAGGTGGTCGACCGCCTGAGTCGAGCGGCCGCTCTGGCTCGCCAGGCCCACCGGCTTCTTGCGGAAATCGGTCAGCATCAGGTAGTCGAGCGCGTTCTTCAGCAGGCCCGAATAGCTGTTGTGGTAGACTGGGCTGGCCAGCACGAAGGCGTCGGCGGCGCGCGCCAGCCGGTAGAACTCGGCCACGTTCGCGTCCGGGTGGGCGTCGCGCTGCTGGCGCAGTCGCGGCTCGACCAGCGGCAGCCGGCGCTCGGCCAGGTCGAACGTGACCGGCGCGGCGCCGCGTGCCTCGAGCGCCGTCTCGATGGCGCCGCACAGGCTGCGCGTATAGGACGGCCGGCGCCCGCTGCCGCTGAGGATCAGGATCGAAAGCTCGGTCATGGATTCGTTTTCGGTACGGGAATCGCGCCCTGACTTAAGGTGCCGGCGCGGCGCTGGCAACGCACAACGCCTTGCCAGCGCGACACAGCCACGCTATCTGTGGTGCGTTATGGCAACGTAGCGACTTACGGGCCTGCGACTTAGCTGACCGGACGTGCACCGCACGCGCCGAGAATTTTGTCTTTCGCTTCCCGAGCCCGTTGCCATGATCTCCGCCACTCGTTTCGACCTGTCTCTCGGCCTGCGACTTATGCGCGGTCGCCGGGCCTGAGCGGCTGCCCGGCGGCTTGACGCGCGCCGCCCCTTTCAACGCAGCATCGAGACGAGAGGACAGAGCCATGTCCGTCGATCCCACGAACAAATACACGGCGTTCCAGCCGATAGACCTGCCCGACCGCGCCTGGCCGGGCCGCACCATCACCGAACCGCCGGTCTGGTGCAGCGTCGACCTGCGCGACGGCAACCAGGCGCTGATCGAGCCCATGGGGCCGGAGCGCAAGCTGCGCATGTTCGAGCTCCTGGTCCGCATGGGATTCAAGGAGATCGAGGTCGGTTTTCCGGCGGCGTCGCAGACCGACTTCGACTTCGTGCGCCAGCTCATCGAAGAAGACCGCGTGCCGGCGGACGTTACCATCCAGGTGCTGACCCAGGCGCGCGCCCCCCTGATCGAGCGCAGCTTCGAATCCATGATCGGCGCCCGGCGCGCCATCATGCACCTCTACAACTCGACCTCGACGCTGCAGCGCCGCGTCGTCTTCGGCCAGGACCGCGCGGGTGTTCAGAAGATCGCGACGGACGCCGCCGTCGTCGTGCGCGATTTGGCGGCACGCCAACCTGATACGGATTGGACTTTCCAGTACTCGCCCGAGAGTTTCACGGGCACGGAGCTGGACTACGCCGTCGAGGTCTGCGCCGCTGTGATGGACGTCTGGCAAGCGACGCCTGAGCGCCCGGTGAACCTCAACCTGCCGGCGACGGTGGAGATGGCGACGCCCAACGTCTACGCCGACCAGATCGAGTGGTTCGGCCGCCACATCCCCAACCGCGAGGCGGTGGTGCTGAGCGTGCACCCGCACAACGACCGCGGCACCGGCGTCGCCGCGGCGGAGCTGGCGGTGATGGCCGGCGCCGACCGCGTCGAGGGCACGTTGTTCGGCAACGGCGAGCGCACCGGCAACGTCGACGTGGTGACCCTGGCGCTGAACCTGTTCAGCCAGGGCGTCGACCCGGGCCTGGACGTGCACGACATCGACGAGGTCGTGCGCATCGCCGAGTACTGCAACCAGCTGCCGGTGCACCCGCGCCACCCGTACGCGGGCGAGCTGGTGTTTACCGCCTTCTCCGGCAGCCACCAGGACGCCATCAAGAAGGGGCTGACGGCCATGCAGGCTTCCAACAGCGGCCTCTGGGAAGTCCCCTACCTGCCGATCGACCCGGCCGACGTGGGCCGCACCTACGAGGCGGTGATCCGCATCAACAGCCAGTCCGGCAAGGGCGGCGTCGCCTACGTCATGGAGACCGACCACGGGATCAGGATGCCGCGGCGCCTGCAGGTCGAGTTCAGCCAGGTCGTGCAGCGCACCGCCGAGGCGAACGGCACCGAGCTCAGCTCCGCCGACATCTGGCACGCCTTCGAGGCGGAGTACCTCGACGCCGAGGCACCGTTCGCCTTCGTCGAGCACCGCACCTTGCCCGACGCCCACGCCTCCGAGCTGCGCAACCTGACCGCGACCGTGCGCCATGACGGCGACGCCCACGAGGTCAAGGGCCAGGGCAACGGCCCGATCGACGCGTTCGTCGACGCGCTGCGAAAGGCGTTCGGGCACGACTTCCATGTCGTCGACTACCGCGAGCACGCGCTGGGCGCCGGCGAGGACGCGACGGCGGTGGCCTACGTCGAGGCGCGCACCGGCGACGGCACGGCGCTGTTCGGCGTCGGCCGCCACGCCAACATCGTCACCGCCTCGCTGCGCGCGGTGACGGGCGCCGTCAACCGCGCGGTGCGCGACGGGCATTTGTAGCGGGACTTTGCGGGCGCGGGCGCCGGTGCCATATAGGACTGGCGTCCCGCTCCCGCACCAAGGACCTTCCTATGCCCGACGGCACCGAACACGGCTCCGACCTCGACCTGCTCGCCGACCTGATCGGCCGGGCGCGGCGTCAGGGCGCCGACGCCGCCGACGCGCTGGTGGTGCGCTCGGCCGGCCTGTCGCACACCCAGCGCCTGGGCGAGATCGAGGAGTTGCAGCGCGAGGAGAGCCAGGACCTGGGCCTGCGCGTGCTGTTGGGCCGGCGCCAGGCGGTGGTCAGCTCCAACGACTTTGGCCCTGCGGCGCTCGACGAGCTGGTCGGCCGCGCGCTGGCCATGGCGCGGACGGTGCCCGAGGACCCGTATTGCGGCCTTGCCGACGCCGGCCAGCTCGCGGCGGCGCCCCCCGAGCTCGACATCTGCGACGACCACTCGGGCAGCGAGGCGGAGCTGGTCGAGCGCGCCCGCGCCTGCGAAGCGGCGGCGCTGGCCGTCGACGGCGTGACGAATTCCGAGGGCGCCAGCGCCAGCTGGAGCCGCAGCACCGTGGCGCTCGCCGCCTCGAACGGCTTCGCCGGGTCGTACGCGGTGTCGCACTCCAGCGTCGCCGCCTCGGTCATCGCCGGCGAGGGCACGGCGATGGAGACCGACTACGACTATCACTCGACCGTCTTCGCCGCCGACCTGCGCGACCCCGAAGCGATCGGCCGCGCCGCCGGCGAGCGCACCGTGGCGCGCCTCAACCCGCGCCGCGTCGAGACCGGCGCCATGCCGGTGGTGTTCGACCCGCGCATCGCCGGGGGCCTGGTGCGGCATCTGCTCTCCGGCATCAACGGCCAGGCGATCGCGCGCGACACCAGCTTCCTCAAGGACCGCCTGGGCGAGCAGGTCTTCGCCCGCGGCATCACCATCGTCGACGACCCGCACGTGCGCCGCGGCCTGCGCTCGAAGCCGTTCGATGCCGAGGGCGTCGCCAACGCGGCGCGCCCCGTCGTCAAGGACGGCGTGCTCGAGACCTGGGTGCTCGACCTGGCGACGGCGCGCCAGCTCGGCCTCACGACCACCGGCCACGCGGCGCGCGGCACCTCGGGCCCGCCCTCGCCGTCCGCGACCAACGTGCGGCTGGAACCGGGCAACGTCTCCCGCGCCGACCTGCTCGGCGGTGTCGAGCGCGGGCTCTACGTCACCGGCATGATGGGCATGGGCGTCAACGGCGTCACCGGCGACTACAGCCGCGGCGCCAACGGCTTCTGGATCGAGAACGGCGAGCTGGCCTACCCGGTCTCCGAGCTGACCGTCGCCGGCAACCTGAAGGACATGTTTCTGAACATGACCGCGGCCGACGACCTGGAGATCCGCTACGGCATCGACGCACCGACGCTGCGCATCGACGGCATAACGGTCGCCGGCGTGGCCGCCGGTTAGGCGGGATACACCAGCCTGATCCGCGTCGAGGCGACGCGGATCGTCACGGGCAGTCGGGCGACGACGTCGCCGTCGGCCTGCACCGGCTCGCCGGCGCGAGAGTCGACCGCGACCTCCCGCGCCGTCACGATGTCGACGTCGTCGAGCCGCGACAGGCGGCCAAGCGCCAGCGCCAGGCCATAGCGCAACAGCGCCCAGCGCCCGGGCGTCCTGAACAGCACGACCTCCAGCGACGGCGCCGTCAGGTCGGCCTCGGGCGCGACCACGTAGCGGCCGGCGTAGTTGCGGCCGTTGGCGACGATCGCGGCCGCTGCCTGCGTCGGCCGGCCGTCGACCGTCAGGTCGTACATGTCGCGGCCGAGCCTGAGCCACTCCCGCAGGCCCTGCCAGACATAGGCGCCCTTGCCGAGCCGCGCCTTGAGCGCCAGGTCGATGCCGTCGACGACGCGCGCCTCGAAGCCGACGCCGGCCATCAGCGTGACGTGCCGCACGCCGCCGTCCGCGCCCGCGACCTCCACCAGCGCGATCTCGCGCGCCGGCCCGGCGACGATCGCCCGCGCGACGGCTTGCGGATCGCGGGCGTCGAGCCCGATCTCGCCCGCGAGCACGTTGGCGGTGCCCAGCGGGATCAGCGCCAGCGGCGGCGGCGTGCCGGCACGCATGGCCAGACCGTTCACCGCCTCGTTGATCGTGCCGTCGCCGCCGGCGATCACCAGCGCGTCGATCCGCGCCGCGTCGACGGTGCGCGCATATTCCGCCGCGGCACCGGGACCGTCGGTCTCGACCACCTCCGGCCGCGCACCTAGGGCCTCCAGCGCGGCGATCACACGCGCCAGATGCGCCTGCCGGTCCGGCCCGGCCGCCGGATTGACGACGATCCGCAGGCGCCGGCGCGCGGCGGCGTCCGCTTCGGTCTCGGCCGTTGCCGTCGCGTCCTTCATGACCTATCGCGTAGTGACGGCCGCGCGCCGCGTCCATCGCTTTCTCGCCGGCAATCGCGCGACGCCGTCGCCGCCGCCTGAGCCGCCTCCGGCTGGCGAGCGCCTCGGCGCGCGTGCTATAGGGGCCACGAACCTCTTGCGAGAGTTTTCGTGGCCAAGGACAAGCACCGCTACCGCCTGAACGCCAGCACGAAACGCCTGGTCGGCCGCCTCTGGCGCGACTGGGTGCGCGCCTACGCCGGGTGCCTGGCGGTCGGCTTGGTGCTGATGGCGCTGACGGCGGCGGGCTCGGCCGCCTACCCGAAGCTGATCGGCACCGGCATCGACGCGCTGGAGGCGGCCGACATGCGCCTGGTCTGGCTGATGGCGCCGGTGTTCGTCGTGCTGACCTTCGCCACCGGCCTCGCCAACTATTTCCAGAGCGTCATCACCCAGTCGGTGGCCCTGCGCGTCATTGCCGACCTGCAGCGGGCGCTGTTCCGCCACCTGATGGCGGCGGACCTCAGCCTGTTCCACGCCACCGCCACCGGCAAGCTGATCAGCCGCTTCACCGTCGACGTGCAGCTGTTGCGCGACGCCGTCTCCAAGAGCTTCACCGGCATGGTGCGCGACAGCCTGATGGTGGTGTTCTTCACCGCCGTGATGTTCTGGGAGGACTGGCTGTTGGCCCTGGTCGTCATCCTGGTGTTCCCGGCAACGGTGGTGCCCATCGTGCGCATCGGCCGCCGCCTGCGCCGCGTCTCCACCAACTTCCAGCAGGTCGTCGGCGACCTGACCGCGCTCTTGAACGAGGCCTTCGACGGCATCCGGCTGGTCAAGACCTACCGCATGGAAGGGCGGCTGGCGGACAATACCGGCGCCGTCGTCGACGAGGCGCGCGACCTGACGATCAAGGCGGCGCGTGGCCGCTCGCGCATGTACCCGATCATGGAGACCCTGGCGGGCATCGCGGTGGCGCTGGTCTTCGTCGTCGGCGCCCTGCGCATCCAGTCGGGCGTCACCTCGCTCGGCTCCTACGTCACTTTCATCGCCGCGCTGATCATGGCCTACCGGCCCATGCGCAGCCTCGGGAATTTGAACGCCAGCCTGCAGGAGGGCCTGGCCGCCGCCGAACGCCTGTTCGCGCTGCTCGACACCCGGCCGTCCATCGTCGACCGCAGCGACGCCAGACCGCTCGCGGTCAGTCAGGGCGCCGTGCACCTGGAAGACGTGAGGTTTGCCTACGACGCCGAGGTGCCGGCGCTGGGCGGCGTGACGCTCGACGTACCCGCCGGCAAGACGGTGGCGCTGGTCGGCCCATCGGGCGCGGGCAAGTCGACGGTCTACAACCTGATCCCGCGCTTCTACGACGTCGACGCCGGCCGGGTGACCATCGACGGCCAGGACGTGCGCGACGTGACGCTGGCCTCGCTGCGCGACGCCATCGCGCTGGTCAGCCAGGAGATCACGCTGTTCAACGACACCGTGCGCGCCAACATCGCCTTCGGCCGGCCCGAGGCGGACGACGCGGCGATCGAGGAGGCGGCCCGCGCCGCCGCCGCTGACGACTTCATCCGCGAGCTGCCGCGGGGCTATGACACCATCGTCGGCGACCGCGGCGTCAAGCTGTCGGGCGGCCAGCGCCAGCGCGTCGCCATTGCCCGCGCCATGCTGAAGGACGCGCGCATCCTGCTGCTCGACGAGGCGACGAGCGCCCTCGACACCGAGTCCGAGCGCCAGGTGCAGGCCGCGCTCGACCGCCTGCGCGAGGGCCGCACGACGCTGGTCATCGCCCACCGCCTCTCCACCGTCGCCGCCGCCGACCTGATCTACGTGCTGGACGGCGGCCGCCTCGTCGAGAGCGGCAGCCACGGCGAACTCAAGGCGCGCGACGGGCTCTACGCCCGGCTCTGCCGGCTGCAGTTCCACGACGCCGGGGCGATCCCGCTGGCGCCCGAGAGCGCGCGCGCCAGCGCCTGATTCCGTGACCCTGCCACTGGCCCTGTACCGCGCCGCGACGGGCGCCGGGCGGCCGCTGATCGAGGCGCTGCTGCGCCGCCGTCTGGAACGCGGTCGCGAGGACCCCGAGCGGGCGGGGGAGCGCCGCGGCATCGCCGGTCGGGACCGCCCAACGGGCCCGCTGGTCTGGCTGCACGCGGCGAGCGTCGGCGAGGCGTTGTCGGTGCTGACGCTGATCGACCGGTTGCTCGAACGCCCGCTCGGCGTGCTGGTGACCAGCGGCACGGTCACGTCGGCACACCTGCTTGCCGAACGGCTGCCGGACCGCGTGCTGCACCAGTACGTGCCCGTCGACAGGCCGGCCTGGGTGGCGCGCTTCCTCGACCACTGGCGCCCGGACCTGGCGCTGTGGGTCGAGTCGGAGCTGTGGCCAAACCTGCTGACCGCCACGCACGACCGTGGCGTGCCGCTGGTCTTGGTCAACGCCCGCATGTCGGCACGCAGCCACGCCCGCTGGCGCCGCACGCCGCGCACGGCGAAGGCGCTCCTCGACGTCTTCGACCTAGTGCTGGCGCAGGACGAGACTTTCGCCGGCCGCCTGCGCGACCTGGGCGCCCGACACGTCGCCGTGGCCGGCAACCTGAAATTCGCCGCGGCACCCCTCCCCGCCGACCCGGACGCGCTGGCCACGCTCCTGGTGCAGATCGGCGCGCGTCCGCGCTGGCTGGCCGCCAGCCTCCACCCTGGCGAGGACGGCGCGGTCTGGACCGCGCACGAGATCGCGGCGCGCACGTCCCCAGACCTGCTCACCGTCGCTGTGCCGCGGCACCCGCACCGCGGGCCGGAATTCGCTGCGGCGGCGCGCGCGCGGGGCCTCACGGTCGCCCTGCGCAGCGCCGGCGATCCGGTCGCGCCCGACGCGGCCGTCTACATCGCCGACGGCATGGGCGAGCTGGGGCTGTTCTACCGCCTGGCCGACATCGTCTTCGTCGGCGGCTCGCTGATCCTCCATGGCGGTCAGAACCTGCTGGAGCCGGCGCAGCTCAGAAGCGCGCTGCTGCACGGGCCCTCGACCGACAATTTTGCGAGTATTGTCGCCGCCCTCGACGACGTGGACGGTTCCGTGCGCGTGGCCGACGGCGCGGAACTGGGCGCGGCCATTACGCGGCTGCTCGCCGACCCGGCCGAAGTCGCGCGGCTGGCCGAGGCAGCAGCCGGCGTCGCCGCGGCGCAGGCGCACGTGCTCGACGACATCGCGGCGCACTTGGAACCGTATCTCGATCGGCTGGCGGCGCCGGCCCTCGCCCATGCGCGCGCCTGAGTTCTGGTACGCGCCGGACTCGCTGACGGGCGCGCTCGCCTCGGCCGTGCTGTCGCCGGCGGCGGCCGTGTTCGGCGCGGCGGGCGCCCTGCGCCGCGCCGTGACGCGCCCCTGGCGCGCGCCCGTCCCCGTCATTTGTGTCGGCAATCTGACCGTCGGCGGCACCGGCAAGACGCCGACGGCGCTCTCGATCGTCGACCTGCTGCGCGACCGCGGCCGCACGCCCCACGTACTGACGCGCGGGTACAGAGGTCGGCTGCGCGGCCCGGTGCGGGTCGATTTCGAAGTTCACGCCGCGCGCGACGTGGGCGACGAGGCGCTGCTGCTGGCGCGGGCCGCTCCGACGTGGGTGGCGCGCGACCGCGCCGCCGACGCCAAGGCCGCCGTCGCCGCCGGCGCCGACATCCTCGTCATGGACGACGGGCTGCAGAACCCGGGTCTCGCCCACGACGTGGCCCTGGTCGTCGTCGACGGCGCGCGCGGGTTCGGCAACGCGCGGCTGCTGCCCGCGGGGCCTTTGCGCGAGCCGCTGGCGGCCGGCCTCGACCGCGCCGACGCCGTCGTCCTGATCGGCGACGACGCGACGGGCCTGGCCAAGCATCTGGCGCTCACAGTGTTGGGCGCGCAGCTGGTGCCGGCGCCGGAGACCGAGCGCCTGGCCGGCAAGCCGGTCGTCGCCTTCGCCGGCATCGGCCGGCCGGGCAAGTTCTTCGCCACGCTCGAGGCGCTGGGCTGTACGCTCGTGATGACGGTCGGCTTCCCCGACCATCATCGCTATACCGCCGACGAAATCATGCAGCTCGTCGAGGCGGCACACGCCGCAGGCGCGACGCTGGCAACGACGGAAAAAGACCACGTCAACATGCCGGCTGACGCGCAGCCGATGGTGACGCCGGTGCCGGTCACGCTAATCTGGGACGACGAAGCCGCCCTCGACCAGGTACTGGCGCCGGTGCTGGACCGATGACCGAGATGCCGAAGAAACGCCCGAAGTCGCGCTGGAAGCGCACGCTGGGCCACGTCGCCGGTTCCGCCGCCATCCTCGTCGCCGCCCCGATGCTCGCGCTGCTGCCGCTCGACGCCGCCTCGGGACTGTCGGCGGCGGTCTTCCGCGGCCTCGGTCCGCGTCTCAGACGCAGCGCCCGGGCCCGGCGCAACCTGCGGCTGGTCATGCCCGAGCTCGACGACGCCGCGGTCGAGGCGATCGTGCGCGACGTCTGGGACAACCTCGGCCGCGTCTTCGCGGAATACGCCCACATGGATGCTTTCGACGCGTTCACGCCAGGCGGGCGGCTGGAGGTGGTCGGCCACGAGGTCCTGGCGCCCTATGTCGAGGCGGGCCGGCCGCTGATCTACTGCTCCGCCCACATCGGCAATTGGGAACTGGCGGGCATCGCCGCCAAGGTCTACGGCACGCCGCTCAACCTGGTCTACCGTCCGGCCAACAACCCGCTGGCCGACTGGCTGATGCGCTGGGGCCGGCGCCACTCGGGCATCCACCTGCTGCCCAAGGGCGCGGAGGGGGCGCGCGGCATGATCGACGTGCTGAAGCGGGGCGGTTTCGTCGGCATTCTTGTCGACCAGAAGCTCAGCCAGGGCGTGCCGGTGCCGTTCTTCGGCCGGCCGGCCATGACCTCGACGGCACCGGCGGCGCTGGCCAAGAAGTACGGCGCGGCACTGGTCATGGCACGGGTCGTGCGCCTGAGCGGCAGCCGCCTGCGCGTCGAGGTCGAGCCGCCGTTCGAGCCCGACGACACCGGCGACCGCCAGGCCGACATCCTGTCGACGACGCAGAAGATCAACGACGTGCTGGAACGCTGGATCCGCGAACGACCGGGCCAGTGGATGTGGCTGCACCGCCGCTGGCCGGACAGCTGAGAGTTGATCCAGGGCGTCGGCCGGCCCTTGCATGCACCGCTGTCCCCCCACCCCGGCCCTCCCCCTCCAGGGGGAGGGGGATTTCTCTTTTTGTGCCAATGAGTTCCCTCCCCCCTTGAGGAGACCTTTGCATAAGGGGGTGTTGCGTGATTCGATGGTCGGG
>Ga0066189_10000163_pt1 | contig 10010 bp, 9 predicted proteins | sample WorMetilPIANOSA1_FD_59454 | JGI IMG/M metagenome (GOLD analysis project Ga0066189, IMG submission 59454) | Marine gutless worms symbiont microbial communities from Max Planck institute for Marine Microbiology, Germany - Olavius ilvae PIANOSA.1... | ecosystem: Host-associated > Annelida >...
TCATGCATTGGGCCAGCCTGTGAGGCAGGCCTCAGCATTGACGTATGAAAGGGGGCATGCATCACCGCAGATAGTGCACAGTGCATGGTCCTCATTAAATCACACATTTACTAACTTGACAGTGGCACTGTGGCAGAATACTTCAATTTATACTATCGAGATAAACTGCAAAGTATGGTAAGTAAATATGAGCTGATGCATGCTTTTGGAAACTAGGACTGTTATAGTGGGCCAAAAACTAGATGAATATCAGTTCGTTACAGAAGATTAAACAGATGAGTTTTTTTGACACATGGTGTAGAAGCACTTGGAGAGCACAAAACTCTGCCAAGGCAGGCCATTAAGTACACATTCAAGTTCAACAGTATATATAGTCCTAAACTGCATTTGTGGGTTATTGGTATATTTCATTGTTACCTGACCCCTCTGAGCTCTATCTAGCTTTGAAAATGTCAGTCCTATGGCCGTAATCATGCGGAAAATTATTGAGAGAATTGAATAAGCTACATTTTAACTTTTGTTGCGACTCTCTACAAATTTTGAATGGAGTTACTTGCAAAAGACTGTTTTAACCTTCTGACATCTTATGATCTTGATCTTGGGTCAAGATCACTTAAAATCCAATCGACTGATCCCTGGATTATGTCCAACCATTCCATAAATTTCATAAAGATTTATCGGTAGTTTTTGAGTAATCCTGTTAACAAACAGACACAGGTGAAAACAACCGAGGTAAAAATGGCAAAACAGTAAGTAACCTGATCAGCAGCAGCGGCAGCAGCAGCAGTGGGCCCAGCAGCTGTCTGTGCACGACGGTTCACGAAATGGTGAGAATGGCATGGAAGGCATGGATCAACTGGAAGCAAGTCTGCTGGAATTGCACCAGGCGGCACTGCTAGTGGAGGAGGCATTCCCATTGGTGGTATGCCGGGAAAACCACCGACACCGGCAGGGATTGGTCCGATGTTCTGTGAGGTGCCTGATGCAGCTGAACTAGATGAAGCACTTGACGTTGCCGCTGAACTGCTGGACGGCGTCACAGAATCTGATGAACTAGTTGACCGAGTGGCATCGCGGGATGCCGAGGTCGACTGGCTGGACATCGACATCCACCTTGACGCACCTACACACCACATTGCACTATGGACCAGACTGTCAGCATCTCAACAAGCATTACTCATAACTACTACTTTCAACTTCTGCTTCACCAGTTCACAGTTTACGAGCACTCGCAGTCAGGCCACAACCTTCACAGCTATCCCACAACAGGCACTTTAGGACCGTTGAAAATGAATGTCCTTCCTGCCACAGAACCTTACGCATAGTTAACAGCAGCTAAGCACTAGCCATGTTGGACAGCAGCCCAGCAGCTGTGTCCTGAGTCAGCTCTCTGTATCCCGACATCAAGCTGTTTATTACAATCACTCCAGACTCTATGCCGTACACCAGTAGTTTGTGAACACGACTTAACGGTCATCATCATGCTACTCTGATTCGCTAGTAACATACATGTACTGTGCTTTATAACAGTACTTTGAATGACAAGTTACATGTAATTATACGTAGGCATACAACATCTCCTGCCGCACGAACACAAATTTCAAAAACAACTTTCAATTCAAAACATTCACTGATCTTTAATATAAAATTACTTTAGAGATTATAATCAGTTTCTTTATCTCCTTGCTCCTTAAAAAAACAGTAGATGTGAAACAAAATACTACAACAGGCAAACAAAATTCTACAACATGTAATTAAGAGCTGCAAACATTTTGGTCCGACCAAAACTGCACATCAGTGAACAATGTTGCACTAAAGACTGTTCCAGTTTAACTTCAGAACATCAGCATAGAGTAAGCAGGGTTGGGTTATGGGTCAAACTCTGCAAAATCGTGGTGAATGGTACAAAGTGGAGTTAAACATACAGATCCTCAGGGAATCCAAGGAAGCCAAATTTCTGAGAAAGTGATAGTAAAGACTCAACTGCCTTAAATCCAGCGGACTCCAACAGTGCTAAACAACTGTAAACCTGTCATTTTTATGGAGCCAGCCTGTGTGTAGCATTCAATAAGCAATCTTCTCTTTCTCTATGCTATAAGGTCTATCACATCTGTGGGCCCTCACCTTGTGGTTGCAGTCAATGGTCCAACATGTAACAATTTCATACTCATTCTAGTTACTCCCACAAGTCACTCCCCAAAGTTGGTTACCTGAATGTGAAACAGCAGTCAGACCTTCCATTTTCCACATTTCCAGAAAAATGGTAGGAAACACGCAGGAGAAATATGTAGAGAAATAAGTGTTGTTTATGCAATGCACACACACATCATGGCTGATGGAAGTGGTGCTGGTGCAACACATGCAAAGCTCCAGTCAGATCACCAACAACAACAACAACACACAACACTCAGATTTCTACAGGCCGGCTGCCCTTCCTGCCACATTACCAACAGTGACAAAACACTGAAGGCAACACTGTTTATGCAATAAGTAAAAAGAAACAGACCTGGCTGCCCTGACTGTCCACGAAATCCACCATTTGTTGCCATTTGGAATATATTCTGCAGGAAATCCCCGGGTGGGAATGCGGCAGCTTGTCCAGTAGATGGCGCTGTACGTGATCCCGCAGCAGAACTGGTGTCAGTTGAAGTAGCAGTTGACGACGTCACACTAGTACTGCCAGCCGCTGCAGCACACGATGCAATATCACCGTCACACCTCAATATCCAACATCAGAGCAACCTTCAACATTGCAATGTTCACAAATCGGTGGAATGGGTACGAACCAAGCAGAACTCTAGAGAAATGTGCCTGCAACTGTCAGCTACAGCTCTGTGACAAGTATTATTGTTAAAAAAGAACGACCGAATTTGAGTAACTCCCTCGTTCAAGGGCTCCGCCGTGCCTTACTGATGCACAGGAGCAATGTTGGCCGGATGCTCTTCCTGCTGCCACCAATGACTCATATAGGTACCAGCGGGAACTGAATCCAGGCTCGCTGGGCACAAGTCCACCACCTTAACCATGTGCCATGACTGCTCCTCTATTACTATTAGAAATGTGACTATAAATCACAGGAAATCTTGTCCAACATATACGCACCCTGTGTGCCAAATGGGCGAAATCCCATTCCTGGTGCCACATCCATAAAAACATGCATTCCTTGTGGCATTCCACCTGGATTAGGAATTGGAACTCCAGACGATGATGGTCCCATGCGAAACTGTGGTATAGCACCGACTGGTGGAAACACAAATGGTACCTACAAACAAACTGTGACACAGTGTCTCCAGCACAGATCACAACTGACAAACTTAGACCATTAATGCATGACTTTTGTTTTCAAGGTAAAACTGGTTAGTTCCGTTGCTAAGGACGTCTCGTGACTGAATGAGACATTTTTCATTTAAATATTGAATGGCTTTTTTTCACATCAAGTTTCTTATAGCGTCCCAAAAATGGGACGCTATGCACTAATGGGTTAAGCAACAAGAGCATAATTTGTTGATTCATGTCAAGCATTAACTAGTCTTCTCCTTTATGAATATTCGGTTATAACGTGTAGTTCTTTCTTGTTTCGGGTTTTGCTTCATGCCAAAAATTGCCAAAATCGCAAACTACACATCAGTTCAACAAATAAGCTGATGAGTTTCCAAGATATGGCAAGTAATTAGCAAGAAGCAAAATCATTATTCCGTGGCCACTGTCTCCTCTTTGCTCCCCTGTGCTCCATTTGGGGGCATTGGTGCTGTGCATCTTTGGACCGCCAGTCGGTCCAGACCCGAGCAAGCCAACCACCTTCCTGGGGCTCTGCTCCCCCAACTACGGAATAAACCAACAAGAGTTTGACAGGGCATCCCACGTCACTCTTAATTGATACTACCTAAAGTTGCACTATAAATTCACCACATAGCTTTCTATCAAATAATGGTGTGTACTAGTGGCAGTAGCAAAACTGCGCAAAAAAGAGAGCTGCAACTGACAATTTTTACTGAAATTTCTATACAAAAATGACAGTTTAAACAGCTTCAGCAATTCATCTCCACGTTCAACATGCAGACAGCCTGCCATTGTGTCACTTGCCTTTTGGAATATATTCTGCATGTTGTGTTGATATGTTGTCACATACCTGGCTAAACATGCCAGTTAAACAAAAAACAACAGTCGTGGTGGGAATTAATGTCCTTTACAGGTGGAGTCCACCAGTGTCCTCTCTAATCTGTGACTAGTGGCCATTATTAATGACGAGGTGATCAACAATGGCCCATGTCTTCTGCTACTGAGTGGTATTGAGCTGTGCACTCTAGCTGTAATCTCTGTAGGCCCTGCTGACCTAGAGGACTGGGCTGCAGACTGCCAGTATGGTAACAAGTGAATGGGATGCAGAAGCAGCTGTATCAAGTCAGTATAGCTCAGAGAATGAAACGGCATTATTTGACATACAGATTCCAGCCTTTCACATCCCTTCCCTCCTCCCTACACACACACACTGGCTATACGTCAGTTATCACACACACACACATGCAATATTAGTTGATAAAGTTGACGATGCGGCTTGCATTTGTACATGGTATACAAGGACACAATGAGTGGGTGCATGCTGTCATGCAACATCTACTTGTACCTACATACTGGGGAAGCCTAGGCAATGCCAGTATGACATGCATAAAGGGAGCAGTATTCCTAAAGCTTAGAGACAGGGATAACGATATGGGCCCACATGAAGCTTGCACCCTCAGGCCTGAAACCAACCAACCAAAAACATCTAATAACATTTGTTTTAACGAATAAAAAATGCCTAACAGCTGTATGTTGATAACAGTATAACAATATCCATCAATGAGTTAACTACACCATGTTTTCAAAAAATGCTTCTCCAGCCCCATTTAATTATTTTTGAATTACTCTTTGAAAAATCAACCAATTTTAGTAATTTTTTGACTGAAATTATAAAGTTACCCACCTCATCTACAAATTGTTGCTGCACTAAATTGCAATATGTAAGATGTGATTTTTAAACAACATCTGACAGGAATTTCAACTGAATGGCTGACTTCAAAAGGATCCAAATGTAACTAGTGAGCTCAGACTGGCTGTAGAGTTTACCGAGCTGCTGGTGGTGGTCGTTGCCTGCTGTGGCTGTGGCTGCTGTGACTGTGAAGCAGTTGTCATGGTGACACCACTGCCACTGCTGGTGGTTGCTGATTCATTAGTTGAAACCATCGTAGACACAGGAACGTGCGCCACGTTTATCTGTCACAATGTAATGTTTGACGGCATTTTCAGCACAAACAGGCAATATCATGCCATAGGAGTAGAAAATATATCACGTAGCACCCGGGGACAAGACAAACACAGGATAAAACAATGAAACAAAATACATTAAACCAAGAAAATCAGAAACACTCTTTGGCCAGGGCTTTGCAGAGACAATCCCCTCACCATAATTAGGCTTTCTCAGAGGAGTCTTTCTAGTTTCTAGCCAATCACTTGGCAAGTAATGACAATTATGTCACAAATAACTGAATTCTCTAACACGGCACAATGGACATCCAGGGAGGGGAAAGTTTGCAAAGGTATAACCATTCCCCTAAGTCAAAACAGCATAGCTCGAGGGACCAAAACGTTTCGGGGACCGTCTGACGTATATTCATATCGGTTGGCTTTCACCAAGCAAATTTGGCTAGTTAATACACGTGGGGTTTGCAAAGGTGTTATTGGATCAACCAAGCCTCCACTACCAAATGCAGAAACATCCCAGTCCAAGAGGGCCAAATATTTATCCTAATTAATGCATGTTGGCCACCAAATTTGGCAATATAGTCCATCTAGAGGAGAAGTTTTACACGGGTTGACCGCCTTACACATTCAGGTGGTGCATCTGGCAGCATTGGTAGGTACATATTCTCCAGAGTGCTTTTCAACATAATAATGTTATGCAGCATGTAATTCAAGTGTGACCCATGTAGGTGCTGTGTATTTCCACTGGTAGGTTGATGACATACGTGGACTGGAATAGTCTGCTGTATGATGGCAGCAGTGGTCGGCATTGGAGCAGCAGCTCGCAGCTGGCGTGGTGGAGCACGGCTCATGTCAACCATCAGATCACTGACATGATGATAGACGTGACTCAGCGAGTGCAGCACTTCAGACGTCAGATTACACAGACGCTGAGCACTTGTCCTTTCTGACCTCTGCCACAATGCACAGCGCCATTCCATGCAAACTCGCTGTTTGCAACAACGACCTATCTCTACTTCACTCCCTCTCTCCGTCTTAATGGTCATTTTCCAAGTGAATCTGGGTTAGCTGGTTTTATTGATGCTAAGAATGATGGAAGTGGAAGTTCCAGTCAAATCATAACCATCAACAAACCAACACCCCAACACCCAATGTTTTACAAGCCGGATGCCCTTCCTGTCGCCCAAAAAACAATATCAGAGCACTAAGGAAAAATATCACATTCGAAGGACTTGCTCATCTGGGGGGGTCTTCCAACTTTGTCTTTGACCACTAAAGGCTCCTGGTTAGCTTGGAGGAGGGCTGCCAAGCCTCCTATCAGCCCTCTGATGACAGTACCCCTGATATATCTCTACTGCTGAGAAACAATAAACAATCAACTACTCCGTGAGTCAAAAAACAAGACATTTTACTCTTGCCCATAACTTTGCCAAATTTTGACAGCAGACTCAGAAGTAAATTATATTACTGAGATATTCATTAAAGTTCCTACCACATCATAAACATGTTGCTACTGTATTTTGCAAAATGTAAATGTCAAAAAACTACCAATAATCTGAAAGTCTTGTTTAATAAAAAATTTTAACTTAATTTATTTCAGTTAACAACGTTTTGATTATCACACAGAATATTCAAAATGTCCTCTGGCTGAAATACAGGCATGGAGACTGGATACGTCAATAATGCTCTGTTCCACTCCAGCCCACACATCAATCACAAGTGTCAGATTATTCACATGCTGCACTTAGTCTAGTAGACTCAATGCTGAATTATGCCCCATGTTTTGTAGTCAAATGAAGAGAGGTCATGGCTGTTCGGCAGCCACAAATCATGTCGTCTCTTGAGACACTTCAGACCAAAATATGGTAAGCGCTGTAGAGGAATAGGGAGACATGTCTGTCTCAATATCTCGCATGCTGTTTGTGTCAGCCTTCTTGGCCATGTGTCAGCTCCTCCATTGCAGTCACATTTTCTTCAGTGTGCACACATTTCAGCCTGCCAATGCCATGCCTGCAGTTGGTGCTTCGTGTTTCTTGCAGATGACTCAGTAATATATCCAGTCCTCTCTTTGTCTGGTTTTTACTCAGAAACTCAGCCAGTAGCCTGCGTGAACAATATGCTCGACAAATGTGCAGCACATAACTGCTCCACATGGGTAAGTTTTTGAAATCATGTTTCCACTGATTACGTTTCAGACCAACTCTGCATGTGAATCATCTGCATATAGCAGTTCCCACGGTGAGTTATCTTCTCAGAAATGACCAATACAAATTACACTTTGTAAGCACAAAATGTGTAAGTCCGGTGAAGCTGTGAATGGTGTCTATCAAAGTCATTAACCCACCATTAGTCTATTCACATGTGTTCATGTGTAACCTACAGTATGAGTTACCTGCAGCATGGAACAATATGTGCTCAACACTCTTCCTCACACTTACTCAGTTGTTGTTGGGACAGCAACCCAGGTTCTCCATTTACACTTCATCATATCACTGAGTATGGCTATTGGTAATTCAGTGATGCTGTATATGTCAAACAGAATAAGCTTTCTACTGCAGCAAAGTGCAGAATACATCATACTCTGTCGGTGTAGTCCTGGTCATCAGACATGAGCTGACGATAGCGCAGCAGATGAGGCTGAAGACGACCATGAACACGTAGCATCTCATCCAGTACTGGACACAGGGCACTGGTCGGCGGATGTCTAGCCACCAACATAATACACACATTAACCATCTATTTATGTACGAGGATTTATTAATCTAGGGGTTTATGATTCTGGCTCATGTTACAAATTATTAACGTTGTTATCAGCGGTTGTTGTTAGATGATACGAAGTTATGAACTATTATGATAAATGAACAAAACTATCCTGTATCATTTCAATATTTTCTGTAACGTGACTATCAATCATACAATTGATCAATAATAAGTAAACAATGTTATAATCTATTGGCGGTCTGTATACACTTTAATGTCGCATAACTAGAAGCTTTGCAAGCGAGTGAATGCATGCGGCTAAGCTCTCACAACTTTGTAGTCTTCTTTCTTCAGACAACTCAGACCGTCGGCGAGGTGTTGCAAAGTCGATTATCGTTTTTTGTTCTCCACCACCCAGACCCAGATGCCGGCGTGTTGATGCAAAGGAGGTGTCAATCTGTCACCGCTCACGGAAATTGACGTAGATTTCTGTACGGCCCCATGAATCTTATTATAACTTTACTCTGACTGGAACAATCTTCTTGCTGGTTCTCAGTCACTTTGCCCGTACTATGATGAACAGTTTACAGTATTCTGCAAGTATTAAACCACTCTCTCTCTCATGGTTTTAATTTCAACTTTTACTGGAAGCTTGCTTCAAAAGCCTCCAAGTTCAGCAATGTCGTCCGCTGACTGGATTCACTGTCGTGACGTCATACGTCACAGTTTACTAGTGATGCACGTAGTATTCAGATTTCTTCTCATAATATTCATATAAGCAGCTAAGCAAGCATGTGCTTTAAAATGCAATAGGTCTCCTAAAGAGCTAGCCATCTAATATGGCCTCATAAATCCAAGGGTCTAGGCTATGCCAGCTGAACTAATTACACACATTAGATGAAAATATAGGTGGGCATATCTACACTGTTACAATTTACCACCAACGCACCAGAGATTGACCATAAACCACACCTACTATGCCTACAGACCATAGATATTATGACAGTGCATAACAGTAGCTCACAGACAGAATGTCGCAGCCAGGCAGCATTTGCTCAACAAATGATACACTGTTTGTTGTTCTTTGCGCCAATACACGAATCTTCACAACAGTTTCCTGTTGTCAGTTATGCGATGTTTACACAGTGCATGCACACAGTGCAAGCATGCTGTAGGGGTGTTTGGTGTGCCAACATCACAGTGTAAACATTCGTTGTGCATGAATGTCATGCAAGCACGCCATTTTAGATCAGTTTAAATTCATCGTGCTTGCATGCCATTCAAGTGCTAGTGTAAGTGGTTCGACATGCAGGCACGACAAACAGACGTGATCACCAATCGTCGCTCGGCTCCACATATGACAGAAGCTCTGCGAATTGGTCATGTATCATCCGCAGAAAACTATGGAAGCCATCGGTGTTAGGCGCTAACTCCATCATCACGAATTCCTCCATACCCATACCCATAGACTGCAGTTCCATCAGATATTCCCAATACCACTACCTGCCTTTTTACCGCACAATGCTATGCGTAAGCGCGGTCTTTGCTGTTGCCCAGTGTCCGTCCATCACATTTGTGTATTGTATCAACAGCGCTGAAGATATCATCAAACTTCTTTCTCAGCCCGGTAGACCCATCATTCTAGTTATTTGACCCCATGTGCTGATACATAATTCCAAGGGGATCCCCTTCAGCAGGGACACAAAATACACAGGGGTGGGAAAAATTTGCATTTTTCGACTGAAATCACTGCTTATCTTGGAAATGGTACAAGATAGGCCTATAGTTGATATGGAACATTAATAGGAAGTCATAGGCGTTCGATCGAACGGTATCATTTTCGACGACCTTGAGTGACCCTTAAACTGTGTTTCAAGGTATACTTACAAGTCAAATATCTCAAAAACTGTGCGTCTTAGGGACAAAGTTACGACAGAACACTAATAGGAAACCATATCCAATCTACCAAACTGTACCACTTTTGACGACCTTGACTAGGATTTCAAGGTGGCAATATTATTATGCGGCCCTCCTCCCTAGGAGGGGGCCGCATATTGCGTCGCACTCTG
>Ga0066189_10000164_pt1 | contig 9990 bp, 7 predicted proteins | sample WorMetilPIANOSA1_FD_59454 | JGI IMG/M metagenome (GOLD analysis project Ga0066189, IMG submission 59454) | Marine gutless worms symbiont microbial communities from Max Planck institute for Marine Microbiology, Germany - Olavius ilvae PIANOSA.1... | ecosystem: Host-associated > Annelida >...
CCTAATAAACATCAACACAAAAAACATGCTAAGATATAAAACAAAATCTAGGCCTGGTTTGTCAGCATAATGCAGCTGATCTTACTGTTTTCAGTAGCATACATTTTGGCCTGGGGTTGAGCGCGACGAGGCTGAATATTAAATTATCTTAAGTGCTGCATACAAGCTCAGCACATACACAGCAATATCAAACTGAGTACTGGAATAATACTTCTGTTTTAAACGTTACAAATTACTGTATTTGATCGATAATAATTTATCCACACGGAATTCAACAAGGTTAGCTACCGAAAACAGCTCGCGCGTCAGAATTCGTCTGTTGCGAATGGTGGGGCATACATGTATGCATTGGGATCACAAAAAAATTTGGCGCCTTGAGGCCAACCCATAAGGTCGGGGCGTGGTGGACCCTGGAAAATGTTACTCTCACTCGAAGCATTCCGAGCATGGCTGACCCAAAAAATAAACTCCCTCCCTACGTCGACGTCGGTTACCGTATCAAATTTGGTCGCTCAAAGTCAAATGGTACAAGCATACATGTACGTAGTGAACTCTACGTCCAAAACTAGGCCTCACGGGTTCCGTGTTTCAATGTCACTCAAGGTCATCAAAAGTGACACGATTCGATCGGGTCTCTGTTACTTCCTATTAATTAATGATCCACAATAACTATGAGATTATCTCGTACCGTTTTCCGAGGTAAACGACGATTTTGGTCAAAAACGCAATTTTCCTACCCTGTGTAGGCCTATTTTATTTAACGCCCTGACAGTACGGGTCTTTTGCAGCACTGTTTGGGCTGGGGAAAAACAGAATAGTTCTTGTCTAGTTAGGTCTTTTATACAGTTGTTTAACTTGTGAACATCTCTTGTTCAGATGGATTAATGAACGAATACAGACACACACTGCTGCTGCTGCTGCTTCAGACAATAATTACATCACGTGTAACAAATCTGCATCGTGACAGTGCAATAACGTTCATGTCAACGCAGTTAAATCAAATATTCAGTCAAAGCCAGCAGGACGAGATGTACCAAGTTTTGCTCGCTGTTTTTATGTTTAAAAATGAAGTTTTTAAGTTATAAACAATTCCAACGCTATCAAAATGAACTTACATATTTTTATTATGTTCAGTAGACTACGTGACATAGTTATCTTTTATAAACTTTTTGTTAGTATAAAAAGCGTTGGTTTTTGCATCTGCTGATCACTTGTTTGAGCGTTTAGGTATACTTTTTCATTTTCTGCTACTTTTTATGTTTCAACATTTAAAAAATTATTAAGAACGTTTTTATATCTATAATTAGCAGTGTGCTATTCTACAGCAATGGTTCAGATACAGGTCCAACAGACAATGTGAATGTAACATCCTGCTTGCAGTCATACAGTCACTGGTACACGTCATACAGGTTTGTTCATTCACAAAAACAGAAAACAGCTTAACAATAATACACGCCGCCTAACTGCCAATCAGTATCCGTACTACTGCATGATGACGTCATACAGCATAATACACACTTTATGAATGAAATAAAGTGTTTTCCTTCCACCAATTAAATACAGTACAGGGCTTACTCGTGAAATCAACAAACATGTGACAATTTTTAAATAAATTAATCAGCTCAAACTGCACATTTAAATAAAACAATTCTGACACTTACTGTTCTCAGAAAAGACCCTTTCTAAAACCTTGTATTTCGCCCAGCCTGACCCGCAGCGCTCTGGACAGGTTGCCCAATAAAACAAAAACTGAAATCGATTACTGCATAAGAACACCATCTACTAACTGCTGGAAAACATTTAATGCCTGTGAGACTAAAACTATCTAGTGAGATTAAAATACTTAACGTTGATTTGCAGAACAAAAAGCACCAAAAAAAGCAAAAATGCAAGTGAATGACACACTGTTACGTCGCAGTAACTGCATGTATATGTCAGTTTTGTACTGTAACTGAATATCATTGTGTTAGTAATTAAAGTGCACACAAAGCCTGAAAAAATTCATTACAGTAAATTATTATTTTAAGTTACGTGTGTACATATATTAAGGCATATTTAATACAGTTGTGAGATGTGATCACGTAAGGATTTGAGTAGGCTTAATGAGAGAAGATTCGAGAATGACCAAGAAGACGAGCCAGAACACAAGACAGTCTATTTACAAGTCAAGAGTTCTGTTTTCAAACTGTCCAGTACTTCCACATAAACTTCACGTGCAACCGAGCATCACGTCGACCTATGCTTCCTCGTCTTCCTCGTCGTCTGGTCTCTTCCGCTTCTCTCCTCGGCTCACGTCTGCGTCAGCAGCCACAGCCACAAGAAACATTCACCGACTGTTGCTACAGCGCAGCGCATTCTCTATTACAACAATACACGGCAAACTACCTGTGCAGTCACTCGAGCCCCTCAACCACTTCACCTTCTCCCGGCGAGTTATCCTGCTATACAAAACGACACATACAGGTAGTCCAAAATAAACTCCTGTTCTGCAGCCCCTCCTCTGGGCGTGCGTTTGTACCGGCTCATCGTCTATCGACGCTAAGAATTTGATCTGAATCTGTTCACAACTTTTTGGAGTTATCTTGTACACAGACATACGGACAGAAAGGAAACACATGCTTCTCCGCTGTCGAAGGCAGCAAGGCAGAGCGAGTATAAAACTGTTTGTCACGGATCCGCTGAACCAGTTTATGCAATGGCCGACCCCTGCTGCACGGTCAATGTCACCCAAGCGTGGCCAAGACAGTGCTGGTGTGTTGCTATTAATCAACAAGTTGCTGCTCGTTGAGCCAGGTTACTACTGAGATGAGTAGCAGTCTCTATGTGGGTAAACACATCTCACTATCAAATACCCAGGACCCAGGTCAACTCAGCCGAGCCATCCTTTCGTGAATAGGTTGTCTGTCATTGAGGTCTAATAGTTTAGAGTTGGAATTGGGTCAACAGCTGACTCGTGACCTGACTCGACCCAGATGCTGTTGGTTCTGAAACACAAATATACATCTTGAATCATTGCTAGATACTATCCTGGGTCTGCCAGACTGACCCGTGACTTGACTCGACCCGACCAATCTCAAACAGGCCAAAATCTCTGACCTACTAACCCTGTTTCTTCCAACTCCATCGGAGTGCTGTGAAGACACTGAAACATGCTTCTCTGTCAATATTGTAATTCAAATTATTAACAGCAAGACGTAAAGACGACAGAATCATCGACAGACCTTCTTCGCTTTCCCCAGCTTCTTCGTCTTCATCTTCATCATCAAGGTCGCCGTCAGCTGGTTCAAAGTCATCGCCCTCACTATCATCCTTCATACACACAGACACGCGTCATTACTAGCCACTTACGAGTATTATGTCTGCATCATCTTCTTACTTAGCATCTTTCCACTTTTTTCGTTTTTCTTATTCTGCCAATTTTTGATCAGTATTTTTCTGTGGACTTTCGTCAGAGCTCAGCATCTTAATACGATACTAGTCTGTTTCACCAACTTGTAGGAGGTGTGGTTGTACACAACGTTGAGCAACACCTGAAAATATCACAAAATGGTAAAAAATAATAATTACACTGAGACATTCAACTCCAACGCCACATCATTTACTACCAGTCAGCCGGCACCGCCAAGCTAGGCTAGCAGTGCAGACATCACGGTTGTTTGCCCCACGCGACTGTATCTTATTAGTTAGTCTATGTTCTTGGAGGCAGACTATTTTTCTTGTATGTGTCTTTCAATTTTTTTCTTCTTTCTTTTTTTCCTTACTTCTCTCTCTCTGTTTTAACGGCCATTTTCCAGGTGAACCTGGGTTAGCCAGTAAAGATGATGGAGGTGGTGGTGACAACTGGAGCTTATAAGATGTGCAAAGCTCCAGTCAAATTATCACCACCAACAAAACAACATCTAGTTATTTTACAGGCCGGATGCCCTTCCTGTCACCCAACCAACAGGGTCAAAGCACTGAAGAGAAATTTTTCTTCCTTACTTACAAAATATATTTCTCCTCAAATTCAAACATATCATCCTGATATTGTTAACAGTATGTAGTTGGCCTGATTGCTATCAGCTGTGCTATTGCTATTATTCAGTTTGGAAGAATATGCAAGCGGTTGCTGAGAAAAATGCAATGACGTGTATAATGACTTTGCAGCCTCCACAAGATTTCGCTTGCGGTCCATCGCAGTAGTGCAGCACTGTTGCAACAGCGAAAATTTTTATAAATACTTTTTAAAAAAATTCGATTGGTTGTGGCCGCAAGATTTGGTTGTGGCCCTAAGCTCTGCGGCCCGTGCAACTGCGGGTGCTGCATGGCCCTAGACATGCCACTGGAAGAATGCATAACAACAACACTGTCTGGGAGGTAAGGAGCTCACAAATACAACAAGCTTGAGGAGCACGAAGTGACATCTGGCGAATTGACTGGCTATTAATGTGGTCAAACAGCACATAATGTTGCCTGTTTGGTCTGTTGGTGGAACATCTGCTTATAATCCGTAAGTCTGATATTCGTTCAGGCAAATAAATTAAATTATTCGTTTTGCACAACACAGATGTAACGCAGTTTCCACAGACTACTGCAACGTCTAGGCAGACGTCCCGGCTAACTACGGTAGTGCTTCTAGTATGAATACATACGACACGGCAGTGATATCTGATGAGCTGAGTCAACTGGAACATACCTCAAGTTCGTCGACGGGTTTCTGAAGATATTCCAGTCCAACATCCTCGTCATTCTCTTCATCAACTTCATCCTCATCTTCCTCGTCTTCGTCCTCTTCATCTTCCTCATTACGAAAGTTCAACAACTCGTCGTGACCTGAAACATTCCAAGAACTAGCGAACTATGCAGTCTGAAGTCACATGTAATGCTGACGGAGGCCCAATCAGTGGTAATCTCACGTCAAAGGCTGTCATTGTGATTAGGGGACATGTGGTTGAACACGGTGATCTGACGGCCCTGGACGCCGCGGCGTGCTACTCAACTCGTCCCCATGACACGTTATCTGGCCAAATTGTCTAGCTGTGTGCCAAATGTTACAGCGTTGAGTTGACGGGGTCAAAAATTTGCACCATGGGGCCTTGGCCCCTTGGGCCAAGGCCCCATGGTGCAAATTTTCTTCCTCCTGTCTCTGAGTTACACCGTCAAACGTTATAAGCCAAATATACGGTCTCCAAGAATTTGGAATCACTGTTTGGGGGCATGGCGGACCCAAACAACTTTCACCTTCCCAAAGCGATCACTATCGAAAATGTTGGTCTTTCTATTATACTGTGTGGGGTACGTAGTAGGGTAGCCCAAAACGCCCATAGGTCCTTTAGGTTGGGGCATGTTCGACCCCTAAAAACCTGCTTCTCCTTATGATCAGTGATGGTGCCAAATTTGATCACTCTAGTCAAAGGGTGTGGGAGTATGTGGAGGATCCATCCCCTAAACTGGGGGTGCTGGAATCCCACCCCACGGGTAGGGTGCATCATGAACTCCATGAAAAATTTGTCACCTAAATTGTCACCATGCAAAATTTGGCCCGTATATGTGGGCGTACAAAAGGTAGGCCTACCCACGTGCTTTCTTCCTAGACAAGTTACCATGCTAAATTTGAACGCTCTATCTCAAAAGGTATGGCTGTTGTTAGGGAGTCTAAAAAGGACTATGCTCTGGGGGTCCCACACGTTAAAAAAGGTGACATTAACTAGAATCTAGTGCAGCTTTGGTGCATTGTTCATTTGCCTGTGGCCGTGAGCCTGAACGTGGAAAAACCATAACCTGTGAGTGCGACGCCAGACCTACAGTTACCTTCTCAGCATACGATGGTATTCACTAAGCTTACCCAAGGTGCATGCCCAGGCTGTTTTACCTGGGTGGCTCGTTAGGTACCAAGATGGTCACCAATTGCAGAACTAAACAGGATCAATGTACAATAACTCGGCTGATCAAGACCAGCACAGCATCGCTATGCCAAACCGCCATCACACGTTAAGGTCCCCCAACACCGCCATATTTACAGTTCATTCTTCTGCTTAGTCTGTTCTCGCACGTTAGCCAAGGCTTAAAAGACAATGATCAACAACCTGTAACCACTTTGGCCCTACTAAGCACTGTTATCAGGATGATGATAACATGAGTATAAGGACCACATGTAACTTCTGAAACAAGGTATCCATATTTTAGCATACTGACAACATGGTTGGACTAACCAGACAAATCGCCATCATCTTCATCATCTTCGTCAGCTTCTTGGTCATTTCTGTCGTAGCCGTCGAGGTAAAGCAAGCCATCAAGCAACTCAAAGACCTTTTCCCGGTAGCTGTCTGCATTCGTCACTTCACAGTTGAAGAGATCAAGAGTCTGAAGTTCTTGCAACTGTTTCTGAAACAAATGAGACCACGTACGTATAGATAGCATTAAACACAGCCAAACTGTGAACCTAAAAAGCTAAATTATGATAGCTTTTAATCCACATTTATTATTTTATTATAACTTTTCTGTGATGGGAGAAAGATCAGCTTGTTAGTATGTTTCCTATTGCTTTTATCAAACAATTGGATTCAGTGGGGCTCTTCCATAAGGGAAGGGGCAATGGGCTATTATAATGTCTGTACATTTGACCTAGTTACCTATTTGGGCACATTGTACAGGGAACATTTGACTGGGTCGACTGTCCTTCACCCATGGAGGTGGGACTGGAGGTCATAGCCAGAGCATCACCGGAAATCACACGTGTTGAATAAATCAACACAGCCTTTAGTGACCGTTTTCCAGGCAAACCTAGGTTAGCTCAGCTGGTTGCGCCTTGATTTTCCCTTTCAGTTTATTCTTAGGCTGTGCATCTTCTTGGGGCAAGCCTAAACTGTTGACGTCTCCCTGACACAGTCACACCAAGTCTTCCTCTGTCTTGTTCCACGTACTCCATAGTCACACAATGTTTGATCATCATCATTCAGCATGTCCAAACCATCTCAATCATCGTCGGAGGGCCGACGCCCCCTCCCACTCATGAGTCTGCTGGATGGCGTTGAGAAGGACATCTGGCCATAAAATTTGCTTCAAAAATCCCCCATGAACCACAGTAGTAAAGAAAGGAATAATTAACAAAATAAACATTTACTGTATACACACGTATCTAAGTGACTGTTACTGTAATAAAAAATAAACTGACGTATTTCCATAACTCTAGTTAGGCATTACAAATCAACAGATATCTTTTCCAGCCTGTAAAAGTTGGGTGTTGGTTTGTTGGTAGTGACAATGTGACCGGTGCTTTGCACGCCATGTAGCTCAGTTGTCACCACCACTGCCATCATCCTGTGCTTCAGTAAACACCGGCTAACCCAGGTTCACCTGGACTTCAGAAAAGTTACACTCATTGTCACCATCATCAGTGTTTTCACTAACTACAAGACTTTTTACAAGGCATCCAACCCATAGAATACCTTGCATCAGCAATCTCCAACGGTTCTTCTTTGGAAGACCCAACCTACCTTGGAGTATGGGCCGATTAAAAACGACATTTGAAAGCCTGCTTTTCTACCACTAATAATCATTTCAGTGAATTCAAGAACTGCTTTACAATAACTATATGAATGTACGGGGCAACTTGGTAATTTTCACAACCACATCACCATCAATTCAATGGCGAGTTCTGATTTCCTACAAAATAATGAAATACTGCTGTACTCACCAGTGGTTCAAGTGTTTCAATGTCTTTAATTTTGTTCCCACTCAGGTTGAGATAATCGAGCTTTGGACAACCGTGAAGAAAGTTTAAACCGCCAGATATTCTGTTGTCACTAAGTTCCAGCTGCAATTTTAAAATGTTGCAAACCGTGTTGTAACAAGAATGAAACAAGACAATGTAGCAATAATGGACAAGCTAATCGTCATCACCTCAGGCGACAGCGGGCGACCATTGACTAATGCAGACTGTGATGAAGATCTAACGTCTCACTTGACTAAATGTGCTTATTTTCACTAATATCCCTCTTAGTATTCCCCTGTTATCGTGCACACAAGAACCTGTACCAATAAATTACGACCGTGACGCTATATAAATTCGATTATTATTATATGGATGGAAGAACAACTCTACAACATAATGGTCACTTTCGCTCTACAAACACAGAATACAACAGTAACCTGGGGGAATAATAGCCACGTCTACAGAAACTGCTTCCAAACTAGATCTACTTTTGTATCCCAGCTTTAACTGACTATCATGCATTAAAAAATCCATAAAATTTCAATTGTTTTTACCATCTTCTCAACACAAGCAATGCATAAGCGAGGTCATTGCTGTCGCCAGTGTCCGTCTGTCACGTTCCAGACGGCTAAAGATATTGTCAAATTTCTTTCTCCGTTCAGTAGCCCCATTACTCTAATTTTTTGATTACGAGCCCCGGTACCCAATTCCAAGGGGAACCCCTTCAGCAGGGGCGTTAAATACCCATGTGGGAAAAATTTACGATTATCGACTGAAATTTCTGTTTATCTCGGAAATGGTACGAGACAGAACCATTGTTGCTACGGAACTTTAATAGGAAGTCACAGGATCGATCCGTGTCAGTTCCGATGACCTAGAGTGACCCTGAAAGGCGGGAAGCAAGGATCTCCTTAATAACGCTCGTACCATTTGACCTAGAATGGCCAAATTCGACAGGATGTGGGCGAGGGGCGTATTTCTAGGGGTAAGCCACGCCCACCTCAAGGGGGCGGGGTCCCAGCACTCCTCAATTTTGGGGTTCCCTTCTATTTATGCATACACCCTTTGTCGCAGGACTACCAAATCTGACGTGGTAACACATGTCGGGGAGGGGCGTGTATCTTGAAGTCAGCCACGCCTCCCATCCCAAGACAGTTCCAGCGCTCCCCAATTTTGGGAATTCTCCTGTATTTGTGCTTGCACCCTTTAACGCAGAACGACCAAATTTGGCATGGTAACACATATAGGGAGGGGCATGTTTTAGGAGGTCAGCCACACATTTTCACAAATGCGTCACGCAGTTTGTCAGCGATAGCTGAGTTTCTTGTTTCAACAACCATGGCATTAGGTGTTGCTCAAAGCTATATATAAGAATAACTAACACTAATCAGCTAAACATATGGGTGTGATACGAGGATTATCTGACGAAAATTCATGAAGAAGCAGTGTTGTAAAGTTGGCAGCAAATAAGAAGAAAAAGAAAGAAGAAAGAATAAAATTGAAACATATTGAGAAATAACAGTAAGTCTGGATTTGGCATAGAGATAATAACAGCAGTACTTCAACACTTCCTGTAACTTAACTGACAGAACAATGAAGACACATAACAATGTTATTACAAAGCCAGTTAAAGTTGGAATATACTGTAAACAATTTTGAAAACATCTTCAAAATTCAAATCGGCAAACCAAAGAGAAAACAATAGGCTACAATAGAAAACTCACATTAGCATACACGGAGTTCATTGTATTCTGAATATAACCACTAAAAATACAATTTAACTGACAATGTCTGCCTGTGTGTGCGTTTGTCTGCTATGACATTGACTGTTGGATAAATCACTATCAAGTTTCATCATTCACTTCCAGCCATGTTTTAGAACCGGAGTATTTCAGCTTATTCGTTCACTGCTTTCGACACTGTGGACCATGTCATATAGAAAAAGCATAAAATAATCCAGCACCAGCAATCCCCAACGGTTCTTCCAGTGGTGTAGATCTGTCGTAAAGTCTGAGGTCAGGGTCAGTCAAGTCACGCCATCAAACTTTTTTATATTACATCATATGTCAATGATTTCCAAACACTCAACAATCCTGGTTCCTGTCAACCTGTAGGCGTCTTGAAAAAATAGTTTTACCTCCCATTTTTGACACGTCTTTCATCCTTGAGTATGTGAAACTTGCAGAGTTATCTAACAACAGTTTTGAATGAAAGAATGAAAAAACGTGACATTATAGGGAGGGGTCAAAACATACTCTGACCCCTCCTACATATTTTCAGGGGGTCAAGACCCCCAA
>Ga0066189_10000175_pt1 | contig 9739 bp, 3 predicted proteins | sample WorMetilPIANOSA1_FD_59454 | JGI IMG/M metagenome (GOLD analysis project Ga0066189, IMG submission 59454) | Marine gutless worms symbiont microbial communities from Max Planck institute for Marine Microbiology, Germany - Olavius ilvae PIANOSA.1... | ecosystem: Host-associated > Annelida >...
CATGGAAGAGGGACGCTACGGTCTCTGAAGACTACGCGCTGATGATGATGATGATGATGGGGCAGATAAGCTGGTTACCGAGTTGTTTTTGACTGCACATCAAATACTCTCCATTTACTCCTGCAGTGCTGTGACATTATTGGTTGGGCAACAGGAAGGGCATCTGGTCTGCAAAGAATCATGCTTCAGCAATCGCCAAAATATTTTGGAGGCCTTTGGGGAACTCCGCCTAACGTAAGAGTATATAATCTTTCGAAAATAAGCCAGTTAATCAAAAACTGAAAGTCGTTGTGGTCATTAAATATTGCCCACTCAATGATATACGAGATGTTATGTCAGTTTTACATGAAAAAAATGTAATGCGTAGTCTGATATCTTCAAAACGGCAGATTCCACATCCTTCTGATTCCCAAACCACATTAAATAGACTAAGCACTTTCATTCATGGTACATCGATTTTTCACCAACCAGCACAAGACAAACTTGTACATATCATGTACAAAATATAAGCGCGCGCACACACAAACACTGTTGATAAAAACTCACTGTACATTCCAGGAACAACTGTTGGCAGGTATGAACAGCGTAGATAGCAGCAGCCATCAAAGAACAACACGCAAGCAAATGATCGCAATTTAACAGTTACACCTCGATGAACGGTTAGTCAGTTCTTTGGTAATAACATCTTAACATAACAGGAACCTAAACACATTTCACCTTTCACAATGAAAATTGGCCTTTAATGATAAAAAGCATTTTTTGTTTCGATAAAACATTTTTCACAAGCATTAACTAGCTCACATTCGCAGATAAATTTTCAAATATTCTGAACTTTTAAAACACACCCAAGAGTTTGTTTTCCCTGTGATAAGGCTGGTCACACAAAAGAATTAATAGACACAGCAGCCTATATTGCACTGAGAACATGCACAGAAACCACGTGAATCAGACTCAGATGGCAGTCAAAAATGCTATCAGTAAAATGCACCTACATAGACATCTTTAATACAGAGCTGCATAGTAATGGAAAATCATCCCATCTCCATCCGTTACGGCACAAACTGCATCCGTCCTCAGTACTTGGGCTCCATCCCAAACTGTCCCTGCAAACAGGAACATTATCCATCCCCAACCACAGATTTAATGCTTGATATTCTTGGCATGTTGCACAGTCACACAATTAGTATTTTAATTTAATATCCTGCTGCTAAGTTTACTGCTATGCTTGTTGCTAAACTATAAATGCAATGTATATTTAGCAATAAAATTTAAAAAAGAAAATGAATAGCTAACAGGAACAAAGATACACACACTGCTAGCGAAAATAACAAAAAGCAGCAGATGCAGGTCCAGAAAATCGGCAATATTCATCTCCATTATCGTGATATTACCATCACCCTATTACTGTGCACTTCTCTATAATTCAGATACAGCTGAACCAATGACTGTATGTTAACATGTGTAATATTTAAATGCGTCTGTGCCATCAGACACACAGTTGTTCACAATGCCACCATCAACATACCACCAATACACACATTACATGACATATGTACAGAATTGAACACGAGCATCAACACTGTACAATATCAACTGCAGTCACTCGTATTTAGCATGCAGATCCTTGCTTACTTAATACTTCTACAATCTACATCTCAACGTATTTCGTCATTCATATTGCCACGGCTGCAGTACACTGGTTAATAAAAGCTAAATAAACTAAGAGACAGAATGTCAACAAATCTGCAGTAGAAGTTGATAAACGCTGTTGCTGCAGCAGCAACAACACACAATGATGTAATAACAAACACAATATTACGCTGTATACAACAAAACCAGGGGAAATGATAGAGAGCGAGTACTCAACACATAACAGTCACTTCAGAACCAAGTCTTTCCAGTCAATCACTAGCATAGATAATTGACAGGTTGGCTGGTGATTAACGGCATGCGCGGCACAAATACGCCATAAGATGCCACGGTAGTTTAAATAATAGTTGACATGAGCCAAGGTCGGGGGCGGGGGCAATAAATTTTAATAAAAACAAAAATGTAACACTCCTCAACCTGGTCTTTATGAAGATAATCTCCTCACTCGCTGGAGGTTTCATCAGAGGAGTCTTTTTTACCAGTTGCTTGGCAAGTACTGACAACTAAACCAGAATAACTAAGGGACAGAACACAAAACAATGCAATCAACACAAAACGTAATCAAAGTAGCCTTCGTTAACACCATGAAACACGCTCAAACAAAACCTAGCTAAGACAGAGGACACGGCCTGATTAGGTTGCCTTGTACGACAGCTAGCCATGAACTGGAATGGGCCTATTCTACAGCTCTCGGGACCCACACAGGGAACTGGTACTGATAACCAAACCCAACAACTAAGAGACATCACACAAGTAGCATATGTTATGTTACCTCCTTATTCTGACAGGAGTGAGCGAATGAGTAGAGTTTAGGTTGGTTGGTTGGGGTTTAATGGCACTTTCAGCAAAAATAGGCCATATTGTGCCATAAAGAAAATTATGTTTGGAGTAGAGTTTAATGTCCCCATAAACACTATAAGTCAATTATGAGATGAGTCTTTCCAGTTAATCACTTGCACTAGTACTGACTACTTAAGCAGAACAAAGTGACCCTAATGAACAGCAAAAAGCACTCAAAAGAAACCTGAAATAAGACAAAGGACAGACAGAGCCTGGTTTAGTCAACTTTTACAACATCCAGGCAGGAAGTGGATTGAGCCTATTCTTTCAACCCCAGAGCTAACATCGAGCTCTTATTCTAACTTGACAATGCATCAGCACTTTGCTTATGCTGCAGTAAAACTACTGTCACAGCCAATACTTCGTGTACTACAAAATGAGAAATAAAATTCTACACAGAAACTCACAGTATTGTCAAACTGAAACCACAGTTGATCAATACTGACATCCAGTTGCTAATACACTGATTAAAAAATGAGGCCCTTTAATGCGGTGCACCGCCTCATCTCAGCAAAAGAACTATCCATTTCACTCAACTACAGCACACTAGACCAGTAGACCACAAGCCAATCACGATGAAATAACTCCGTCTACCTCTGTCAAAATTATTGTAAAAATAACAGTGGCTCAGTTCAATTAAAACACTGTATAAGCATCAACTTCTAAACATTATACCAACGGTGCAATCTCTGTACAAAACAGACTCTGAGTATTATTTTCCAGATTAGATAACACAAAAAATATACACTTTATAACCACAAATAACACACAAACACAATTAGAAATACTGTATTTCTATTTATATATGATGTCAATGCAACAATCCACAAAATCTTACAACTGATAACAACTATATAGCTGACAACGCTAGATATACAGTTGCAGAGGATCAACAACTTTCATCACCTGCTGCCAGCCTAACATGCAGACTAGCAGCAGCAGATGCAGACACTGTACAACATTCTAGCAACTACACGATATCTCTGACTTGTTCAACAGCAGTGATCAACATACAGCCCAAGCCTGGAAAATTCACACACAACAGACACACACTGAAGTACGTACAGGGCAAATGCAATGACATCACAGTATTATAGACACACTCCAACTACCCAAATGAATACAGAGCTAGAAACCAGAATACGTTCAAGCCTGATTTCACATTCACAGCTGGCATCAAGATGTCAGTTTAGCATCACTCTGACTACCACTGCATGTCAACTTTGCATACACAACATGACATTGGTGATCATCTCCCCACACACAGCAAGACTGCATGAAAACTAGTTCGCACTACCACTGCCTTACCACCCCCACGCAATAACGAGGAAGCGAAAATGCAGAACACAGTAAATAATGTGCAGTGCATGGATTACAGACAGCTCTTGTTCTATCAGGGACGTCGGAAACCAATGACAATGACATTGGTTGTCGTCACGACTTATTGTCTGACGACAGTGGACAACTCAGCCTACTGATTAGGTGCCGTCATGAATGCAAAGGAATAGCTGACAATCACAAGGAACAGCAAGGAATCAAGTCTCTTCGGATCATCTGCTCCCCATTTTGGTGTCGTCTGATGGGCTTGTTAAGGAACAAACACACTGGTCTTCTTATGATGCAAATCTCCTCCAACCAAGCACGCTAACTGCATGACAAGTTTGACACCAGTAAGCGGAGAGCAATGGTGTGGTGTAAAACATCTGACAGATTCAAAGCCATGCTTTGAACAAGTTCCATATGATGCAATGTATTTCAAACTTCAAATTACAGAGCCTAATTAGAGATATTTTGTCACATCAGTGGAAATCTGCAACTAAACAAGAGACAAGACTATTTTTGCAAGCGTAAATAAAAGTTGATGTATATAAATGTAGGACTGTAAATACAAGGACAGGAAGACAAATCAGTGGAAAGAACTTCACATCAACATAATCACTCTAATTCAAGGAGTCTGGACATCGGAAGACTGAATTACGAATAAATTACACAAAAGTGACCGCAATGACCGTGATCAACACCGTGTTTGTCTATCACTGAGCCACAGTTGTAACTGATGCACTAACACAACACAATCAACACAAAAATCCACATTAATGTGAACCAGCCACTCCTGCACATATGTTATATTGATAAAATGTGTGTCAATTATCTAGCTAAAACTTCACCGACCTGCTCTTTTTATCTTACTCCTGATAAAAGTAAACATTTTACTAAAACACCAAAAGTTTTTCATCAACAAATACAATGCACAACAGATTTGTCTTGTGCAATGTGTGTACAGTATCAAGCAGTCTGGTTTGTTAGATAATTAATGCAGACATAAAACACACAGTGTTTAAAGTGATATAACACATTCTATGGTAGCAGAAACCTGCAACCATATGTTAGGAATCAAACAGGAAACAATAATTTACCAACTACAAATCACTGTGCTACAGTAAAAAAAAATGCAAAGACCAACTGACAACAACGTTCACTTCAAGTCTGATATAATTTCACACGTTAATAGCATTCATTAACTGATACACAGGAGAAAGACAGCTTGCAAGTTCAACAGCAATTACATTTGTTGTTTTGGTATGTGCACAAACATAATTCCATTTCCCTCACATACCATTAGTATGTAGTTTTGCTTCCCACAAGTGAACACACTAGCCTTCTAGCCACATACTGTCACACGTGCCTGACGGTTAGGAGAACTGTCTATCACCAGCAGTGTGTGCATTAGGCCCAAAGTAGCAATTATTTCTACTATACAATACCACGGTGCAGTTAGCATTCAATAAATCTTACAAATGTACACAAACATCAGAATACACGTCAAAACAAACACCATACAGCACTCACTTAGTCAAGTAAATGAACACACTAAGTTGCACACTGCATTATCAGCCTGATAAACTACACACACACACACAGAGTAAAATTCTCGACATTAGCAAAGCACACTTTGATCACTGTGCTATTGCCATTCCACACATGATGCATTTGTCAGCATCGTGTAGTAATGACTCACAGCATCAAACCTGCAAGATGCATACTGCATGCAATCAAGTCCATCAGCTTTCCGCAGTTTTCTCCAAGTATGCTAATTCCCCAAACAATGCTAAACAATCAGCACCAGGAACAAACTGTAACTGCGATCTAATGGTACACACTAGGTTTTGTCATGCATTAACATGCTATGCATGCACAGTGCAATACTGTTTAAGCAAATCTGTCCAATGCCATTATTGTGTCTAAACTACCGGACACATCGTCACATTTTTATTTTGACATTCTAATCGTTCTAGTTTTTTTTCCAGCCTCACCACTGTTACATAAATCCAATGGCATAATGAGTATAATAACTGCCTGTTGTTGACGAGACGTGACTAACAGACATAAGAGACGTGGAAGTGATTGCTGGTGAAAAGCATCTGTTGCTGCAATGGTTACTTGCAGCTGATGTTTTAATCAAAGGTTGAACTAAAAAGAAAAGGAAAAAGTACATGGTAAGGCTATAAGGATGGAAGCTGACAAGAGTGCAGTGTCAGTTTGGAAGGATGGTGAGAAATTGCAAGAATGAGGTTGGAGGTATCAGATCAAGTGTGTGGGGTCGATAGAAGGACCACCAAGGTACTGGGAGTTTTTTGCTAGAAAAAACTGTCTTAATTTTTTCCAGACATGGTGTACATTATATACAGTTACATAATATAAACTTCAGCTTTTAATGTTGACACCGTGCACCTTACAAATGATTGTATTATTCTTCTTATTATTATTACATGTATTCATAATCACTGTAAAATGCAAAGCACCATACCTACAACACAATCATTAACTGATAGCCGACATACAAAATCATTAGTTGGATTACTCTGTAGAAACTAACCGAGGAAGCAATAAATAGCTACTATAACAACTGTAATTCCGTTGACTCGATGTGAGTAACACATGGCGAGTGTTCAGACTTTGCAGTCACATCTGCACGCATCTCATCAGCATTGACAGCTTTGCGTCCACTGCTGCTCGTCCGATGTGGTGGACAGCTTGAGCAATCCTGCACATAGATGACACGGTTGTACGCACGCCACCGGTGACATAGCTGGATGTACATCTTGCACTGAACGTACATGAACACAAGTCCACCGGTGAAACCAATTGCAACAACGATGAGTTTCGTCCAGAACGGCCACTCGAGGACACCGGCGTGGATCTCTTCTGTTGTTCGGTCGATCAGTACATACAGCGACCATACAACGCACGTGATCGCGATGACATGGAATGTCACCGAACAGAAGATCTTGCGTCGCTCAACCTTTGTCATCTCCAGTTTCTGCCACTGTCACACAACCACAATATCATCATATTTGAAAGTGTCTGTTATCAATGTAGTATTATTTTATTTACAAGTGCCAATACTGCACCAAACATTGGTTACAGCAGACATGCACTGCAATCTGTCTATCTGCCTGTTTGCATGACAAAACACAAAACACAAACAAGTGTTATATCATCAGCAGCTACAGAGCGGGATCATTGGTTGAAATCAAGTCAACTGACCTACAATACAAACAACTGTTCTGATCAGACAACACCGTTGTCTAATATGAATAACTTCTGCATGTTAATGCTAAGCATTGTTTCTCAAAGTGTTAAAATGGTGCATAATTAAATGAAATTAAAACAAATGCCTTAAATAGTTTTAAGATATCAACAATGATAACGTCACTCGTTTAACAACCACTTTCCAGAAAAAGGAAAAATAGAGAATTATTTAACAAATTACATTTTAACATTTTTGGTGCCTGTTTATTCTCCGTGGAACTACATCATATGCAGATCTAAACATAAACAAGAATGTTATATATCAGTTGGTAAGTGATTTTTGCTTTTAATTCTGCTGATCACATAACAAAACAACTATGACTGATTTAGCCAACAGTTACATGTATGTGCCCTTAATAAGATATTATTGCTTGGTGAACGCCTCGGGCAGTACTTTTTTACTTTGGGCACATACATCTTGCTGCTAGGTGATGGCCTCATTAGTCATATATAGATGTACACATAATTGTATATTGTCGTATCATCAGCCATAATAAATTCAGCTTTATTTATCAAAATCAAGTCTCAGGAACAGCAATATTATCAACTGAAACCCAAATATCCTGGAGTGCGGGATAGTCAACCATGCAATGGCATGCACCTAGGTATCATGAAATTAACAGTAATTTTACACTGTCAACCAACATGGTGGATTGATTTAGTCCATATTCTTTTTGTTAGCATTGCAAAGTCATACTTCTCACCAATATCAAAACTGCTCAATATGTTCAAAAAATACTCAAACTAATTAACAAATAAATTTTATTCTAGTAAATTTTTCTTTAAGAAAAATTTCTTTAACTTATTTATTTATTTACTGTTATTTATGAAATTTATTCTTAGAGAAAAATGCTGTTTGGTATTCCAAAAATGACAACAAAGTTCAGTATCATCATTGATGACATCACTGATAAAGTAAATAAAACAAAGTTAGCAGTACTGAATTACAGATACAGATTAAAGCAATCTCAGATTAAACTAAAAAAACAAACTAGATAACATCACTATGTATAGTCAATCAATGAAGTCATTGCTATTTTACCGTGACCAATTATCGATTTTCGCACGCTGAAAAACGTTTGCACCTAAACACCGCAGAACAGTGTCATTGAAATGACACATGGTTTTCTTTTAAAATAACAGTATTTTACTATGATGTCTGACGTCTGACAGTCACTTTGTATGCTCAAACTGTTCACTGTCAGCTTTTGTGCATCTCTTCAGTCAGAGTGTGAAGCTTTTAACAGTCTTGTTGATTGGTTCCTGTGGCAGGCTGTCCCAGTTCACCTGCAATGCTTTTTGAGTACGGTGATTGATGGCGATTGACTTGGGTTTCAGCTGGAGCTTGTAATAGGCCTCCAACATCCCGCCCCAGACATGATAGTCCATGGTTCAGGCGAATCTGAAGGCAACTGATCATTTCAGATGAATTCGACAGTTTACCTGAAGCCTTTCCTGTGCAATGCATGTCTGTCATCGATAGCTGTTGCTGAGACACAATAAAGTTTTGACGAAATTTCACTAATTTTATTACTAACAAGTTAACCAATGTTTTGTCCACATTTACATTACTGTGACGTCAACAGCATTAAGCTGGCATCCAGCTGTCTTTTTTAAATAACAGTATTTTACTACGATACGTTATACAAACGTTTTTCAGTGTGCAAAAATTGCTAGATGGTCATGCTAAAATGTCAATAACTTAGTCGTATTTAAAGATTATTAAATTCTGCTTAGCAGTGAAGTGTAGATAGGATAGTCACATAAACACGGAAAATTTCACACTGAAATTCCAAGCGGTAGCTGAGAAAACAGCAAATAATTTTAGTGGGTCACTTTTTTGCTGCACCTGGCATATCAAAACAGTAGCTACTATCATTACAATTATCACAAAAGCTTCTAAACTCACTACCATTACTCCAGTGATAACCAACCTTCCTAAACGGTTTGACTGTAGTAGTCATTCGAAAGTTCAGCTTGCACAGTTCACAAGACTTGGTGTTTGCACTCTTGATCCACTGCTGTAGGCACGACTGGTGTACGTAGCGCAGAGTGCCGGAACAAGCACACGGCGATATCAGTGGCGCAGATCCCATCTCAGCTTCACAATGACATATACGACAGACATCGACTGCGACAGACGTCAGCGACATGCGTGACCCATTCTGCACATGGACTGCTGGCAGTGAGTTGGTATCGTGGCCACAGAGAACCACCTCCTAGACATTTTACATCATACATTCTGGCTTCACTCACTTCAACTGTTGCAACTTATCTGTGCCACAGCTACGTAAGGAAAACAACTGTGCTAAATGAACTGGTTTCATCTTCACTCCCTGCTTAAAAACAGATCACTTCAAATTCAATGAAAAAAGCACACTCAGAGAGACGCAAACACTGTGTGCGCTCTGGCTGTAGTAAGGTGCGGACACCGCCCGCCCTCCCGCCCGCTGTCACAAACCCACCGACAGGGACCGACTACACATTGCACCGCAACTAGCTAGCGTGCAGTGTAATTAGTCATTTCCACCAGATTTATGAGACCTACTGGACTGCATCCAGACTTAAAGGTCCATACACTTGATATAGCACCTCTTAGTGAATCACCACCGCAGAAGCATTCAGGTATGGCACGTGTTCTCAAGGGATTTCACAG
>Ga0066189_10000176_pt1 | contig 9721 bp, 11 predicted proteins | sample WorMetilPIANOSA1_FD_59454 | JGI IMG/M metagenome (GOLD analysis project Ga0066189, IMG submission 59454) | Marine gutless worms symbiont microbial communities from Max Planck institute for Marine Microbiology, Germany - Olavius ilvae PIANOSA.1... | ecosystem: Host-associated > Annelida >...
CGCCGCCGTCTACCTCGCCGCCATCGTCTGTTGCTGGTTATGAGTCCGGAGCCTAGCCCTGGAGCGGCCTTGCTGCTGGCGTCCGCTTCGGACCCAAAGCGACAAAGCCTCGATAGTCCCTCCATCGGATGACGAATAGACTCTCGCTAATTCGGCGTGGCGGCGAGGCACCCCGACCGAGAAGCGTGTCCGGAGAACGATTGCCGCAATCCCGGCAAAGGACATGGGGACAGTAGCTGGATGAGGCCAGGAGTCGGTTCGATCGCATACTTTCCCTCTTTTTCAACGAGGCAACCACATCATGAAAGAAGAGAGCAGCGCTCAGGAATCCACGGTCTGGTCGAATCTGGTCGCGGTACCTCACGTTCCTGGATTCGCCAAGAAGGAAACCTCTCCGACGGCGCCGGACGGTGCGCATTTCATCCTGGAGCAGTGGGACGCCGGTGCGGCAGAACCGCCGCACTCACATCCCGGCGACGACATGACAGTGGTCGTCGAAGGCAGTATGTCCGTCCAGTTCTACACGAGATCGGGAGACGGCCTGGTGCCTGACGGCCCGGAACTGGCATTGACCAAGGGTGAGACGGGTTACATCACGGCCGGCCGTATTCACGATGCGAAATACACCGAGGCGTGCAAACTGGTCTACGTCCACGCCGGGGCTTTCGGGTTCAATCTCGAGAGCGACTCCTAGGACACCGGCAGGATCGGATGCCGGCTAATGCAGGTTAGCGAATTTGCCGGAACTCACACGATCTCAAGTACGCCGATAACGCACTCAGAGATTTGGACTTAGGAGTGGGGTGGGTCTCGTCTGGAGAGACCCCCCATGCCATGCGTCGGTTCTGAGACTCGCTAGCTTGGCCTGGAAGGGCCGCAGGTACGGCATGGCGAAGCCCAGCCCCAACACGCTCTGCCCGTGCACGTCCGGCCAGAGCGCCCTCAAGCGCCGCCGGATCATGCGCCGCGCCACCTGCCCGAGCGAGGTGTCGTAGAACTGCCGAAGGTCGACGACATCCTCACACATGGGGGAGGTTGGCACCGCTGGGAGACGGAAGGGTGAGCGCGGGGGCTACACTGCGCGGGGAGGGCACGATATGGCCGAACCGATCACGGGGGGCTGCCGGTGCGGGGCGATCCGCTACGCCCTCACCCAGCCGCCGACCCTCAAGCACATGTGCTGCTGCCGCGACTGCCAGCGCTTCACCGGCGCCGACAAGGTGTTCGTCATCGGCGGCCCGCGCGCGGCGTTCGTCCTCGAGCAGGGGCAGCCCGCGAGCTACGCGGTGATCGCCGACAGCGGCGCCACGATCTGGCGCGCCTTCTGCCCCACCTGCGGCAGCCCCCTGTTCATCTATCCCGAGATCGACGGCGTCTACTACACGGCCGACGACGACGTCATCGAGGTCACCGCCGGCTCGCTCGACGACCCGAGCGCCTTCACGCCCGACTTCGCGGTGTTCGTCTCGCGAGCGCCCCGCTGGGCGACGTTCCCCGAGGGGCTGCCGCTGCACGATTGAGGCGGGCGGGCCCCGGCCCTATGCTGCCGCCCCCGCCACATGCTCCCGAGCACCCCATGGGACTCCGCTACTCCAAGAATTCGCCTTCGTTACTCGTCAATCAAACTTGAGACTTGCTCAAGCGGCTGGTGGCTTTCGTCAGATTTCACGATCTCTCCTTTATGATACTTGAATATCTCTTGCACAAAGGGCTGTGACGAATTTCCGCCCCAGTTTCGCTGCTTAATGTGCAGCTCTGGCATTCGATCTTTGTCAGCACTCAACAGACATATCTCGGGCCAGTCACTTCCTAGCGGTGAACCTGGCATCAACTCAGGAATTCCATGCTCAGTAGCTTTGAAGACCTCCAGCCCCCTCGTATGCGCGCCGCAAGCGTAAAGCACAAAGAGCTCAGGGCTTCCATCCCGATCAAAGTCTACTGCCGCCAACTGGAGATGGTGACCTTCCAGCACACGGAAGGTCACCCAAGAGCCGCGGGATCTCCGGTGGCGCAGCTCGATCTGCCCGGTTGGGCCGATATTGTCCCATACAGCGAAGGCTTTGATGCTATTCCTTATGGCCCGTGACTTCGCCACAATGTCGAAATGAATTGAGGCGACCGGCCTCCGCTGACCAGCCCAACGCTGAAAAGGCAAGAGGGCACGTCTCAGGAGGTGTGGAAGAGATCCGTTCCGAAATCGTTCGTAGCCGCGAATTGTCAGCGTGCCCGCTGCCAGGAGGAAGACGATGAGGGGCTCATAGTCAGGTTGGCGAAGAAGCCAAAGTGCGGCGACCAGCGCGACCGCCACCGCGCCGATCTCAGAGATCAGCCGTACACGCGGATTAGGCTCCATCTTTCCAACGCTCGGCAAATTCTCATCCCTGTCGAGGTTCCAAAACACCTGGACACATCTGGGAAGCGAATGTCGATATTATCGGGCTGTTCCGTGATTCGACATCGTTCTTCCTTGAGACCATGGCACTCCGAAGGGTGAACGCGGGCATCCGCACATTGCCGCCCGGTGGCCGTCGACTTTGCGCCTGGTTAACGTACTGGAGGTCCAAGGGTGGGTGGAGGACCGGATTGGCGATCAAACGAATCTGGCACGGCTGGACAACGCCGGAGAACACCGTCGCGTACAAGCGCCTGCTCCACAACGAAGTACCGCCGGGTTACCGCGTGTGCTTCGTAGCATAACGTTGAGTTTTGAGCCTGCAGACCGAGGACTGCACCACATCAATTCGAGAGTGCTGCTGGTCGGCCGGCACGCCTTTATGCATTACTGGTTCCAAACAAGCTCGATTTGACTTGTGCCCACTTCCGCTCCCTGAACAGTTGTCTTGAGATCATTCGTATGCATTCATAGTCGCACACCTGTACACAGCGGTCGGAGCTGGAATGAGCCTGGAAAAAGTCACGCTCTTCAAAATCAAGGAATCAGCGACAGACTTCGCCGATTTCGTTCGCACTGAGGACTCGAGCGGACGACAGCTTCCGCCATTGCAGACTTTGACACTTCCTGACGACATAGACTTCCCCGACGAAGTCGAGGTTCGTGCGGCGTTTAAGGAGCATGTTGTTGCGCCGAAGACACAGGACGATATTCCATGGCTTGCATTTCTCAATGAATGCCTACCTGCTGCGGGCGGCTTCGACTTTCGGTCCCAGAATCGCTTTCCCTGTGCCGTCGTCGCAATTCGAATCACAAAAGGGGCCGAGACACTGTTCTTTGCTCTCACGTTCGGACTCGGCGCCGAAGGGTTCCTAAGGCCGGACATGCTAGTACGCGACTTTGGTATGCGCGTCGCTATGAATATATGCGATGGCGACCATCTCAAGAGAATTCGAACTAGCACCCATGAGTCGGTTTCTACACAAGCCGAGAAACAGATCAGTGTCGGCAGCAGCTTTTCGGTATTTAATATCGATGACGAAAAAGAGTTCCTAAGAGCAATTTCCGGCAGCGCACGAACTGAATACGATTTCGTTCGGTCCTTTACCGGAAAGGACAGCATATCGTTGAAGGTGGACAAAGATCGTGGAATTGACTGGCGCAACATTATTCCTCGCATTGACAGTCTAAACTCGGCCTATGGACTAGAACGATTTGGAGAACTGTTTCCCGGCTATGTACGGTTCCATTTCGAAACTGATCGAACGATAATAGATCAGCTGGATGCTATGCTATTGGAGCGAATCCGAAACAATGAAACAGATGGTATTCATCTTGCTCCGCCTGAGTTCGTAGACTTTAAGAGCCGCAATTTCTCCTATAGGGACGGTGAGGAGGATCCTAAGTTTGACGACCTTTCGTTGGACGATTTGCTGGCATCAAGGCGCAGGTCATTTGGCGCCACGTCAAGCATAAACAGCATTCACGCTATGCGTATATACGTTTGGAATCTTGATGCTGGCACAAAGATAAGGCGCTGGTCTGCCTACAGGTGTCTGGTTGCTGAAGTAGAGCTTGATGCGGCAGTTTATATTCTTAGTGTAGGGCAATGGAAACGCGCTTCGGGTGATTTGAAGACCGGAGTTGATAACTACGCTGCAGGAATCTCAAACTTCACTGATGACTTCTTACTCGAAGGCGTAAGTATTTGGGACGACGGTGCAGGGCGTGTCATAGACGGCAACCCTGTCGGCCAGAACCGTGAAGCGATATACAACGCTGAGGTTGCAGATGCATCTGACGAAGTCTTTTTGTTCGATACGGCAAAGATACAGATTGCTGGTCGAAAATCATATGAGGTCTGTGATCTTATTCACAGAGCGAAGGCGCTAATACATGTAAAGCGACTCAAGAAAGGCGCCGCCTCAATAACGCATCTATTTTCGCAGGGTAGATTCTACGGTGATGCATTCTTGTCGGACGAGGAATGCAGAGCTAGTATGCGTGATTACATAACCGCAAAATTGGGAGCGGGAAACGGAGACAGTTTTCTTGAGATTATTCCGGAAAGGCGCGGCAACATTCGTGCCAATGATTATGCCGTGGTTTTTTGCATTCTGAGTGATCAACAGGGGCTTGATGTTTCTTCGTTGCCCTTCATGTCGCGTTATGAGCTTATGCATACACATCGCCATCTTCATGGGGCCTTTGGGTATCGGTGCGAGGTTGCATTTCGGCGAGTCCGGCTGGGGCCCTAGTACCCTCTCGGAATGTTGCGCTGGGATTACTCGCGCGCAGATAACAGCAATGTCGTCTGGACGACAGTTGCTTATTCACGAGTCTGAGGTCGTAGAGCTCGCGAGTGTGGAGTTCTGGTCGGTAACTTGGATAATCTACCAAGGAGTGCGACCCGCTCAGGTGGCACGACGATTCATTCCTTCATATTTGGTGCCAAAGGGGCGTAGTTTTTGTTGAGCACCATTCTAGATTTGGCCAAGGCCCAATTAGCAGCCCAGCGTCGCCAAAACTCGCTCCTCGACTTATGCTGCCGCCCCCGCCACCTGCTCCCGGACCTGTCCCATGAGACTCCGCTACTCCAAGACCTCCCCGTTCGTGCGCAAGGTGCTGGTGGCCGCGCACGAGCTGGGGATCGCCGACCGCATCGAGAACGTGCCGACCGATCCGTGGTCGGCGGAGACGGACCTCGGGCATGCCAACCCGCTCTTGAAGGTGCCGGCGCTGGAGTTCCACGACGGCTCGGTGCTGATCGAGAGCGCGCGGATTGCCGAGTACCTCGACGGGCTGGCGGAGCCGGCGCTCTACCCGGCCGATCCCGTCGAGCGGCGGCACGTGGAGCAGCGGGTGGCGCTGATCGACGGGGCGACGGACGCCGCGGTGCTGCGCGGAGTCGAGGGGCGCATGCGGCCCGAGGAGCACCGCTGGGCTGGCTGGGACGCGCGCCAGAAGACCAAGGTCGACGCCACGCTCGACATCCTGGAGGCGGGGCCGCTCAGCCCGCCCAATCGCGACGCCGACATCGTCTCGATCGCGCTTGCCTGCTTCCTCGCCTACCTCGATTTCCGCTTCGCCGACGAGGACTGGCGCGCTGCGCACCCGAACCTCGCCGGCTGGTACAGCGACTTCGGCATGCGACCGTCGATGGAGGCAACCCGCCCCGACGCGTGACGGTCTGCCGTGTGACGGTCCGCCGCTTGAGGTCGGGGCGCGTGAGGCCAGCACGCGTGCGGCCTTGAAGCCCACGTCCGCCGCCCTATGCTGCGCGCCCCACCCCTGACCGCCGGACCCACCATGAAACTCCGCTACTTGAAGACCTCCCCGTTCGTGCGCAAGGTGCTGGTCGCCGCCCATGAGCTGGGCCTCGCCGACCGCATCGAGCTGGTGCCGACCGATCCGTGGGCGGCCGACACCGATCTCGGCGCCACCAACCCGCTCCTCAAGGTGCCGGCGCTGGAGCGGGACGACGGCCCGGTGTTGATCGAGCGCGCGCTGATCGTCGAGCATCTCGACGCGCTGGCCGGCGGCGGCCAGGTCTATCCCGCCGACCCGGCCGAGCGGCGCAACGTGGCGCAGGGCGTGGCGCTGATCGACGGCGCCACCGACGCCGCCGTCTTGCGCGTCGTCGAGGGCCGCATGCGGCCCGAGGACAAGCGCTGGGACGGCTGGGACCTGCGCCAGGCGAAGAAGGTGCGCGCGGCGCTGGACATGCTGGAGGCGGTGTCGCCCGAGCGCGCGCCCGCCGACGCGCCGGCCCCGGCCGCGGCGATCGCGCTCGGCTGCTTCCTGGCCTACCTCGACTTCCGCTTTGCCTTCGAGGACTGGCGCCCCGAGCAGCCGCGGCTCGCCGCCTGGTACGCCGGCTTTGCCAAGCGACCGTCCATGGCGGCGACCCGCCCGGACGGGTGAGGCCGCGCGAGGCCCTGAGAAGCGCCGCCCAGCGCCGCGCACCGGGCCCGAACCCTCGTGTCTTCCGTTCGCCTCATCGCCGCGCTGTGCCTCGCCCATGTCGGCGCGATGACGGGCTTCAGCACCTTCGCCGCCCTGCTGCCCGAGCTGCGCGAGGCCTGGGCGTTGAGCAACACGGAGGCCGGCTGGATCGGCGGCATCGTGTTCGCCGGCTACATGCTCGCCGTGCCGATCCTCGTGCCGCTGACCGACCGGGTCGACGCCCGGAAGGTGTATGCGGCGGGGCTGCTGATCACCGTCGCGAGCCTCGTGGGCTTCGCCGCCCTCGCCGACGGTTTCGGCTCCGCCATGCTGTGGCGCGCGGCGTTCGGGGTGGGTCTCGCCGGCACCTACATGCCGGGATTGAGGATCTTGAGCGACCCCTTCACGGGGCCGAAGCAGTCGCGCGCGATCTCGTTCTACACCGCCACCTTCGCCATCGGCGTCAGCGTGTCGTACGTGCTGGCGGACGCTGCCGCGACGGTCGGCTGGCGCGCGGCGTTCGCCGTCTCGGCGCTGGGACCGGTCGTCGCCGGCGTCGCCGTGGCGGGGGCGACCCGCGGGCCGGCGCCGCACGTGACGCGGCCGACCACGGCCCTCCTCGACTTCCGGCCGGTGCTGAAGACCCGCGCGGCGATGGCCTTCGTGCTGGCCTATGCCGGGCACTGCTGGGAGCTGTTCGCCCTGCGCGCCTGGATCGTCGCGTTCCTGGCCTTCGCGGCGGCCCAGCGGCCCGACGGGTTGCTCCTCACCGCCGCGGGCTGGGCGGCGCTGATCGGGCTCAGCGGCCTGCCGGCCAGCGTGCTGGGCAACGAGCTGGCGGTGCGCTTCGGCCGCGGCCGCGTGATCGCCGGCATCATGGCGCTGTCGGTGCTGACCGCCGCGGTCGTCGGGCTCTCCGCCACCTGGCCCCTCGCCGCGGTGATCGCGCTGGCGCTGGCCTACAACGTGCTGGTCACGGGCGACTCGGCCTCGATCACCGCCGGCGCCGTCGCCGCCGCGCCCGACGGCTACCGCGGCGCCACCATGGCGGTGCACGCGACGATCGGCTTCGCCGGCGCGATGCTGGGGCCGCTCGCCATGGGCCTGACCCTCGACGCCGCCGGCGGTGAGAGCGTCGGCGCCTGGTGGGCGGCCTTCGCCGCCTGCGGCGCCGGCTCGGCGTTGGGCCCGGTCGCCTTCGCGGCCTTGCGCCGGCGGCGGGCGTGACGGCACGGTCGGATGCGATGACGACGACCTCTCACTGGCCGCAGTTCGTCGACCTCCTGGCGCGCCACGGCGTCACCTGCGTGCTCGACGTCGGCGCCAACGCCGGCCAGTACGCGGTGCGTCTGCGGCAGAGCGGCTTCGGCGGGCGCATCGTCTCGTTCGAGCCCGGCGCCGAGGCCCACGCGGCGCTGACGCAGGCCGCCGCCGCCGACCCCGACTGGCAGGTGGCGCCGCGCGCCGCGGTGGGGGCCGCGGCCGGCACGCTGACGCTCAACGTCTCGCCCGAGAGTGACATGAGCTCCCTGCTGCCGTTCACGGCAGAGGCCCGGCGCCACATGGACAGCGCCACATTCGTCGGCACGGAGACGGTCGACGTGGTGGCGCTCGCCGACGTCTGGGCCGAGCATGTGCGTGCCGACGACCGCGCCTTCCTCAAGTCCGACACCCAGGGCTACGAGGCGCAAGTGCTCGCCGGCCTGGGCGCGCGGCTCGACGAGCTCGCGGGCGTGCAGTTCGAGTGCTCGCTGGTGCCGGTCTACGCCGGTCAGCCCGACTGGCGGGAATTGCTCGACCGCCTTGCGACATACGGCCTGGTGCCCCACCTCATCGTGCCGGGGTACTACAGCCGCCACTACGGCCGCATGGTCGAGTTCGACGCGGTGTGCTTTCGCGAAACGGACTTGCCGGCGCCGGCGCGCTAGGATGCGCCACCGGAAACGCGGGGAGGAACACATGGAACGTCTGCGGGAAATCGCCAAGGAGGCTACCGGCGACATCGCCAAACTGATCGACGGCCAGTTCACGGCCGAGCAGTCGCAGCAGATCGGGCAGATCGTCGAGCAGGCGGTCATCAAGGGCATGCTCGAGGGCCAGCACCGGGCGGTCGACGCGGCCCTCCACTGTCCCGAGAGCGATCAGGACTTGGCGCACAAGATCGCCACCAACATCCGGCGCGAGAACGACGCGCTGATCGCCAACCTCTCCAGCATGCGGTGACGTCCGGCACCTTACGATGCCTATCCGGCTCGGCATTGTCGGCGTCGGCAAGATCGTGCGCGACCAGCACCTGCCGGTGCTGGCCGACCATTCGGCGTTCGAACTGGTCGCCGCGGCCAGCCGCAACGCCACGGTCGACGGCGTCGCCAACTTCAAGACCATCGAGGCCCTGCTGGCCGACGGCCCGGCGCTGGACGCCGTGGCGCTGTGCATGCCGCCGCGGGTGCGCTACGCGGCAGCGCGCGCCGCTCTCGCCCACGGCGTGCACGTGCTGTTGGAGAAACCGCCGGGCGCGACGCTGAGCGAAGTCGACGACCTGGCGGCGCAGGCCGACGCGGCCGGCCGCACGCTCTACGCCACCTGGCACTCGCGCCACGCCCCCGCGGTGGCGCCGGCGAAGGACCTGCTCGCGGACACGACGATCCGGTCCGTCGACGTGCAATGGCGCGAGGACGTGCGCAAGTGGCACCCGGGCCAGGCTTGGATCTGGCAGCCCGGCGGCTTCGGGGTGTTCGACCCGGGCATCAACGCGCTGTCGATCGTCACCCACGTGCTGCCGCGGCCGTTCTTCCTGCGCGACGCGACACTGTCCTTCCCGGCCAACCGCGCGACCCCTATCGCCGCGGACCTCAGCTTCACCGACGCCGACGGCCTGCCGATCACCGCCGCCTTCGACTGGCGCGAGACCGGCGGCGAGACCTGGGACGTCACGGTCGAGACCGACGCGGGCACGGTGGCCTTGACCCACAGCGGCAGCCGATTGCTGCGCGACGGCGAGGAACTGGCCGCCGCGCCGGAGGCCGAGTACCGCGCGATCTACGACCGGTTTGCCGAGCTGATCGCCGCCGGCCGCTCCGACGTCGACCTCGCCCCCCTCAAACACGTTGCCGACGCCTTCTTGTTGGGCCAGCACAAGACCGTCGAGCCGTTCGACGACTGAGCACGGTGGCGGCGCAGCATTGTCCGCGAACGCAGCTCCTGCCTCCGGACCGACCGTGCTCTTGCGGACCTCCGCAACACCCCCCACCCTAACCCTCCCCCTCAAGGTGGAGGGAATAAGCGCGCGAAATCAATCTCTTCGCCAACCAAATTCCCCCTTCCCCCTTGAAGGAGACCTTTGCATAAGGGGGTGTTGCGTGATTCGATGGTCGGGTCGTTGGC
>Ga0066189_10000194_pt1 | contig 9401 bp, 3 predicted proteins | sample WorMetilPIANOSA1_FD_59454 | JGI IMG/M metagenome (GOLD analysis project Ga0066189, IMG submission 59454) | Marine gutless worms symbiont microbial communities from Max Planck institute for Marine Microbiology, Germany - Olavius ilvae PIANOSA.1... | ecosystem: Host-associated > Annelida >...
GGGATGGTGTCACACTCCAGTATTGACTGAAAATGGCTAAATCTATCCGAAAACTTTGTTTCTGATAGAGCCGTGCAATATGTGCATCTTTGCGAAATGTTCTGTAGTGAGTTATCTCTAAACAGGCACGAAGCAGACCGATAGCTGTTGTTTTCACTGTGGCCCGGACGTTTTTTTGTTGGTCATGAGTGTAAGGCTGATTTTGTGGCAAAAGTATGAATTGGAATCGTGATAAATTCAACTCATCCAGAAATGTTTCGGTTTCATAATTGAGGAACATATTCATATCTGTGCCTCGGAAAAGCAATTTTTGCTAGTATGCAATATGTTGTGCGGTTAGCTATGTGTAAACTAGGAGAAGAATGAGTGACAGCTGTCTCTTTACCTTTTATCCTCACCTATCTTGCTTGTTATCACTGTACGGTAGGTTCAAAGCCGAAAGTTTGATTTTCAATAGAGTTAAATCCAAATATGTGGTGTTTTTGATACAGCAGCTGCACCTGTGGCAGAAGGACATGACGTGCACATGGTAAGCTGTTGTTTTTCAGTCAGTAAATGTGCTGTTTGTTTTGTTGTGGAAAATGTAACAAAAAAAACACTACGATATTAAAATTGTAATAAGAGTCGCTTGTTTTGCTCGTACAGTTGATGTATTGTATCTTTTTGTAGCATAATGTAACAGAATAAGCAGTACTGCCCTCAGAGTGGTGATGAGAGACATGAGAAAACTGCCCCGGGTGTCCATGAGCTACTAGTGAGGCAAGATTAAGTTGAAAGAATCCGTGGACAATTTGGGGTATGGAAGCGCATAGGATGGTCCAATTTAGCATCCATCATTAGACAGTTTTGGTTGTGTTACGGGAAGGTAATACATAACTGTTAATCTGGCTTGTGAAAAAGAGTTGGTGTTGGTATGTTGGCGGTAATGATTTGAAGGGAGTTTTGAACAATCTGCAGTCTGAGCTGTGAACACCACTTCTGACATGCTTAGCTTTTCGAAACACGGGCGAATCCAAGGCTCATGTGGACAATGGCCTGTAAAATGGAGAGAGAATGTAATGGAACAGCAGTAGCTGTCGTAGGTGACAATTTTTGCATATGAAGTATGTAGTGTGATAATGCACTATTAAGGGGCAGAGAATCTAGGGTGATGGTCGTGTTAGGCTGTGCGTAGTGCATATTCAGGGAGTAATAGCATCCTTTGATGCCGCTGAATACGTTAGTGAAGTTTATGTGTGTTTCGCCGCAGAGTATATCTTGATAGTTAAGTACCAGCAGATGCTTGTGTGCAGCAGATGGTTGATATGTGCGAACTGTGAATGGCCAGTTGGTGAATATTGTAGGGTCTGTATGTTAATATAAGGGTCAAGAATATTCAACAGGATGCCAACATTCTACAGCTTTGTAACTGAGCGCCACAGAAGTCAATATTAGTTAATGGTCACTGATTAAGTAGGACACTGTCAAACGCTCTTTGGCTGTTCGAGACAGTAATGTCAAGGCATGCGCTTCTGAAATGCAAACATGAAATCTGTCAGCCTAGTGGCGAATGAAAAGCAGCTGCTCCGGCAGACGGTTGCGGCAGGTGCGCACAGTGTCTCAGCCCAAAGAGCCGCTGAGGCACGCAAAGTGACAGTATATTGTGATAGCTGAGACCGTTATTTAAGCTGTGGTTTTTGTTCTTTTACAGAGCAGCGAGGAGGATGCTGGCATTGTCACTGCCGCAGAAGGTCAGTAAGAATTGGTAATAATTTGAAACACGTTCAGATTAGAATTGCATGTAGGTGTTGATGACATTGTGCAGTAAACTAATATGTGTTTATGTCAATAATTAGTGCGTGAGAACGGTAGGTATATGAGACATTAGTTGCACCTGTATATTATACAGTCGATGTGTTTATATTTTGTTACGGAAGCTTGATATTGTATCTTCATGGATGAAGAGTGTTATGTAGATGTATTACATTTCAGTGTGATGTGTATTCAAAAACAGTGTTATGAAATACGGGTGTGATTTTTGTGTATGTGTATTATAATATTAACGTTTTTCTTACTCTTCGGTGACAGGTCGTGTTAATATGTGATGTAGGCGACTGGAAGTTGTCTGTGTCATATGTATGTGTATTCGACTTATGACTGCTTTTCCATCTGTCGTGTATTACATATATATTGTGAGAATGGCAAGTTCATGTAAGACTAGGTTGGTTCAGGGGTAGTCTGTCGCACGTGAATAGTATGTGTAAGAGTTGGCTAACCGATGTGTGTATTTAACCGCAGGATGAAGTGTAATATGTTGGTTTATGTTGTCTGTATGTAGTTGAAGGATTGTTCAGGTCTTTTAACGTGTGGGTATGGTACAACGTTTACGTGAAAATATGTCCAGTGTTTGTTCATTTATTGCCTTAGTATGGCATCAAAGGTAATACCGAAGCAGACAAATTAGCATGCGTTACCTCAAATTCCTCCACACAAGTAATTCCCATTCCACCTTCAGATGCTCTCCCTACTGTTCGGAATGACATCCGTACCAAATGGCAAGATACCTTGGACTCTTTCCCAAACAACAAATTCTGCGAAATATTTCCTAAGATTCAACATCTCCCACCATGACATGACTGTTATTCAAGACAAGAACAAGTTATTTTAAATAGACTTCTAATCGATCACACGCACTTAACTCATTCCTATTTACTGTATAAAGAGGAGCCCCCAAATTGTAACTATTGTAAATCACTATTAACAGTCGAACACAGCATAACTTCTTGTTCTGCATACAAAAATATTAGAGAGAAACATTAGACCAATTCTCAGCTGCCACACATCTTAACCAATATTTGTAATTACCACATTTTTAACTACTTAACAGAGATAAATTTTTTTAGCAAACTGTAAGTTTCCCTATGGCACGATATGGCGTATTTGTGCAGAAAGTGCCGTTAAACCCCAACCAACCGAACAACCTTATTGTCTTAGTAAGAACAGTTAGTGGTGATATGTAGATGATGAGTTGTAAGCTAGTCTGTGTGGATGGGTGCTTGCTAACTGTGGTAAAGTTTACGTTGTGTGTTAATCCAAGTAGTCCATGGGATAGGTTTCCTTGTGTGGTTTTCATCAGGTGTAAATGTTGTGATGTATCTAGTGTGAAACTGTAACTCAGTTTGGTGTTAAGTATCAGTAGTGATCTATTTGGTACAGACATTACGTGGAAATTTTCTGTGTTGTGCAGAGGCAGAAAGCAACGTTGCATCAACAGTATGTATATACTTGTACTACGAAAATATGCAATATGTTGTAGTTTGATACATGTACCAAGTAGTAAGTATAGCGTATGAGATGGATATGTAAAGGCGTTTTTTAGACGGGACTGCGTGTGTCTGTATAGCTGGCTGGGTGGAGTTATGTCATGTTGGTATTGTATCATAATATTTGATTGTAGATTATGAATATTTTCATTATCTGACTGTCACCTCTATGTATTTCTTTAGTTGATCCGTGATGTGATACACCGATGTAGGTGAAAATCGGTCAGGGGCAGCTTGTGCAAATAGTGGAAGCAGAAATGTAGATGTTGGTAGTGATATAGTCGATGGAGACTGCCGCCCAGTACGAAAATGCAGTGATATATGATGGAGGTTAATATGGAACCTTAGTCAGAGGGCATTGACGGTGGGCATGCTGTGAGTTCTGTGGTAGTTATAATGGCCGTCCTGTATTTCCTGGCTAGATGTTGTACAAGGCGATTGAACAAGGCTTAGTCTGTCTTTTCTATCTGAACATGCTGTATTATTATGTTATGCTTTAATGGGGTTCCTATGTATGTACAGGCGTCTTTCGGTGATGTGTGTTCTTGTAGCTAAGTTGTTATTACCTACCATGTAATTGGCAAGAAATAAGACTGTGAGGAAACCCAAATATAGCGAAGGGATGATCTTCATATAGTCCAGGTCAAAGAGGCTGCATGGTTTCTGGATTTATTGCTTTCGTTCATTCTGTTATTATGCATTAGTCTTGTCTTGTATTATTTATACATGACATATTATGTTATTGTTAAGCTGTGATATAGCCGCTTTGTGCTGAAAGTGTCGTTAAACTTGAAGCAAACACAGAAACCAACAAACAATGCTTGTGTGTCAAATTGTATGTTACGGATGAGTATGTGTGATCCAAACTGGGTGTTAAATGTCAGTGGATAGTGGCATGTGGAACATGTGATAATGTCCTTGTTAGGTCGACTTCCAAAAGTCGACCTAATAATAATAGACGGGGGAAAATGTCCGTCCGTACAGTGGTCCGTACGTCTGTCCGTGCACAATAAGTATGTTCGATTTCAATGAAATTTTGTATATAGGTAGAGGTCGATTAGTGATGCATGACGGTATGCCGTATGTCCGGATCTAATGTCAAGGTCTGGAGCCCTTGAAAGTGTGAATGCCTTACATTTTCAAAACCTTTCTCCTGCACCATTTAGAATGGGAGCTGGCAAGTGACCACTAATTCTTAAACTAGAGCACAATATTGAAATTTGATCAGGCCGGATTGTGGATATTTGTCCTAGTTGTTGTGTCATGTGACTTTGAACTTGAACAAAACCGCAGTGGTGACTTTCGAAAAATGTAAATTCTGATTTCAAAGAAATTTGGTATGTAGGTAGAGGTCGATGAGTGATGCACGACGGTATGGCCGGATCCAAGGTCAACGTTAAGTCCACGAATCCTTGATAGTTTGAATTCCGTCCATTTTCAAAACCTATCTCCTCCGCCATGTATAATGGCAGCTGGCAGATGACCCGGAATTCCTAAACTAGAGCACAATATCTGAAATTGCTCGTGCCGGATTTATGATATTTGTCCTAGTTTTTGTGGCACGTGAATCTGAATTTGACCAAAATGGCAGTGGTGACTGTTCTAATTTTTTTTCCTGCCGATGTCAATGAAATTTGATACATAGATAGAGGGTGATGAGTGATGCACGACGTTGTGCCTTATGTCGGACGCTAAGTCCAGGTCAAGGTCATTAAAGGGAATTCGACCATCAGTCCCACACGTGCCAAATTTTGTGTCAGGTGTTGCATTAGCACAGAAGAGTAATAGCAGATTATGTGCAAGTTAATGAATGCTATCACTGACAGTCGCCTAGTGACGAATCTGATTCATATGTGAATCAAATGACAGTATTTTGACAATGAAAATGTCAGATGGCATGACAGACTGCTGCAGTAGGTGTAGAATGTTAATACGCTGTCATATGTGCTGTCTGCAGCTGTATTTTTTCAGTGCCTGCAGATACTGGATCTGGGGAAAAAAATTACAGCAGAATAAATTTTATAATAAGAAGCTGTGTGCAACCTGATGAATCGTACCACTGTTGAAAAGTGGTAGTCATCGATGAGATCAAAGTGAAAAGTTAGCAAAATTTTCGAGACAGTGTCATAAGTCGCTGTTAGTGTGAAATGTTAACAGAAATACATATGCGTCGTCGTGTTTGGCGACATTGTCAATTATGTTTCTGCACTGTTAATCTAATATGCAAGCGCATGCTCCTTTTTGAATGCAAAGTGACAGGAATTTAAGGACAGAATCTATGCAGCAAACCAGCATTAATCCATATCAAATGTAGACAATGGAACTAATGTGATACAGATTCATTGATGTTTGTTTAATATGTTAATGTTTGGACAAACTTCAGGATGCAGCTGAGCAATCTGTTGATCAGGTGATAATGTAATTTTTTTGGAAGCATTTTTCAGGAAAATACTGACACAAGTGACTGATGGTATATGTGTAGAAACTTCTTGTGCCTTTTGCAGTAAGTAGCAGTATTTTATATGTTATTTGGGTGGGTAGAAGTTGTTGTTAAATGTTAATGTCGATCATTTTCAGATTGCTGTTGTTGGGGCGGAGAAAGAAGAAGGTACGTTAGAAGAAATAATCTGTCATAGTGAAAAATTTGTTTCTTGTGATTTGGAAGCTGGTTTGATTGTTAAAGCAGCAATGTGTGTGCCGTACCTGGTTTAGGATTAATCTGTGTGTCGTCTGTGGCATGAAGTAGTGTATTTATGTGGAAAAGGCTTCGAAACAGCCAAAAAATTTATACGCTGATTATAGTAAACTGCGTCTTTGTTGTAAGAACGTGTGTCGCTGGATGGTTCGTTGGGTGGCAGGCCGGGTGGGGAAGTGTCATTTGCGAGTATTGTCTGAAAAGAGCAAAACATTTATAAAAAGAGTCCACCGCATGGCTTACTGTGTCTCTCCGTCATAACGGCCGTGTTCCAGGTGAAAGTGGGTTAGCCGGTGTTTATCGAGGCAAAGGATCATGGAGGCGGTGGTGACAGGTGGAACAGTAAGATGTGTGAAGCTTCTGGCAGTCATCACCAACAACCGATCTTCCAGCTTTTTACAGGCTGGAAGCTATTCCTGTCGCCGAACAAAGAGTGTGAAAGCACCGCCGGAAATTTCTTGGGAAGTAATTTAAGCATATGTTATGCAACAATATGCATTGGTTTACAGTGAATCTTCGAAGTGTTGCCACTGTAGACAGTTGTCCAATACAATTATTCCGTAACTGCACCAATGTTCTGTATGTAGGCAGTATAGGGAGTGTAACATCCGTCACGCTTCACACATAACGTGTGGTTAGCGACTCACTATAGTAATGTAGAGAGTAATCTGTACTGGATTACTGGCATCACAGTTCTGATATGAGGCATAATAAACCTATCCCAAAGTAAGTAGGAAGTATTAGTGGTGACAGACAAAGTTGGAAGATGTGAGGCGACTTAGCAGTAAAGAAGTTGCTGGAATGTGATAATTTTTTCTTCAGTGCTTTGATGCTGCTGGTTAAGCGACAGGAAGGGCATCTGGTCTGTAAATTAATTGGAAGGTGCTTTGTTCGTGATGATGCATTGATTGAAGCTGTGCACAACTTATCACTGCATTAGTCCAGTTAACACCACCACCTCCGTTATCGTTTGCTGTAGCAAACACTGGCTAAGTCAGGTTCATGCGGAAAATGGTTGTTACAGTAATACAGAAAGATTTTTGTCTACATGCATCGTTTTTGAGAGGATTGAATACAAAATATGTTGTGAACCAAAAATTCGTGTCAGGTCAGTTGAGGTCATTGAAACTGACATGTATCAGTCCGCAAACTATGACTTCCAATTAACATTCCATGTTCAACATCGGCCTATCTCACACCATGCCTGAGGTAATTGGTGATGTCAGTCGAACCGCATAAAATGTAATAACGCCGTGTGTTTCGTGCGACGCTCCTCGCAGGGTTCTTGTTGGAATTGACTGTAGGAAGAAGGACTGTCTTCAGCCCTTATTGGCTGAGTAAAGGACATCCTATTTGCCAGTCTCTGGAGATTTTCAGTATTTCACAGTGAGGCCTTGTTTTTAGATTTTTTCGACAGAAAAGTATGAGTTGATCCTAGCTAATGAGTTGATCAGAGCCCTGGACATGAGTAATGTTGTCTGAGCTGTAGATAAATGTAACTTGAGATTTCACTAAATAGTTTTCCATTTCTACAAGACATCTGTGTGCGATTTGGTGGCATATGTTGAGTGCAGCCGTGTACAAGTTGTTAACACATTTCTTTCTGTTGTGCAATAGTATATGTTGTATATTATACGAACCAGTGTTGTAATAGCAGCGTAAGCTGGGATTCTCGGCACATGTCTGGCGTTGTGCTGGCAACGTGTCACAGACATAAGTGATTCTGCACGTATGGGCAGAAGGATTAGAACAGACAGATGAGTACTGTTGAACACGTTCAAGTGGAGTACAGACAAATATATTTTTTATCCTACAGAGGCGTGAAGGGGATGGGAGTTATCCCGTTGTGACTAGACCAATTAAACAGTATATGATGTGTGAAGTGGTGCAGAGCGATGGCTGTGTGTGCTGCATTGTAAGTAGCTTTGGAAGTGGCAGAGGAGGTCGCCGAGGTGCCTTCACAGGAGGATGTGTCACTGCCACCAGATGGCGAACCTGCAGAAACTGTAAGTGTGTATGTCTCCGTTCACTAGTGCGGTATATCTGATGTAAAATATGGGGGGTTGGGGTCATTCCGTTTTTGATTTTGTTGCTGTGACACTGTTGATTGGGTGACAACAACGGCATCTGGCTTTGGAAAAAGTGGTTGGTGCGTTGTTGATAGTGATGATTTCATAGCAGCTTTGTATGAATTATACCTACGCTAGTTCAGTTGTCACAATTACCTTCGTCATCCTTTATTTAAAAAAATCCAGGTTTGTGTGGAAAATGGTTGAAAAAATAGAGAGAGAGGGGGGTCAGTAAAGTGTGGACATCATACTGTTTCAGCTGGAAGAGAAAAGATTAATTTATCCTCGATTTTTTGACACAAGTCTATCGTCTTTGATAATGTGAAAGTGGCCGAATTATCCAGGTTAGTGTTCTGACTGAAGAAAATGTTAATTTTTGGGTCGGTGCGGGCGAATACATACTCTCACTACTGCTACATATTTTCAGGCTTTAAGACACACAACCCGCAGGATCTATGCCCCAGACAATGGACATCGCTGTGTTACTATTACTGTTTATATATGTGTTTATGTGCGTGTGTTTGTTGTTGTATGTGTTCACAGTAACTCAAAATTGTATGTGTTTTGAATTTTTTGCATCAATAGAGTTAATACGCCTGGTTTTGAACAATTTCATTTATAGTATCCTGACTCATGCATAATCTGTCACATGTAGGGTAGCAATTTGAAGTCCTCTGTACGCCTATATATTTTCACATAAAGGAAGCAAAGTACACCGAGAGAAGAGACAGAGTGTTGCGTTGAACTGTATCCAAAGTGAGCAGACAGAATGTGAATGCTCAGTAGTGTAGTCATCGCACTGGCTTTGCGAGTAATTGTGACAGGAAGGCCATCTGGTAACAACAATTTTGTACGAAAGCCATTTTATTATGTCCTGCTCGTAACAGGTGACAGCAGTAAGTGAGCCTTTTGTCTAATGTCTGTATATCTGTCGCATACTTCGGGCATAAGTTGACAACTGAGAGATGTAGGAAAACTGAAAGTCGCACAGATGTAGCCCACGTTAGACACGACACAGACGCCAATTTCAAAGTCAACGGGTCAAAACTCAAAGTCACCAGGCCGCTTTGTTCAATGCTGTGTTGGCACGTCAGGTTGCTGCAGCATTGGACTTGAGGATGTATTGGTTGTGAAAAACAGCAGGTACGTTGCCATCTACTCAGTAGTGGAAGGCTCTTCGGTGCTCACGGGGGAGGAGAGGGGTGGCGGTATTTGTAGTATAACGGACAGCAAGGAAGAGAAATGTAAGTGGTCCTATGGTGTATGTTAGAAGGCACATGGCAATAATTCAATTTTGTGTCACTGTTGCAATATATCGATTCATAAACGATATAG
>Ga0066189_10000197_pt1 | contig 9379 bp, 8 predicted proteins | sample WorMetilPIANOSA1_FD_59454 | JGI IMG/M metagenome (GOLD analysis project Ga0066189, IMG submission 59454) | Marine gutless worms symbiont microbial communities from Max Planck institute for Marine Microbiology, Germany - Olavius ilvae PIANOSA.1... | ecosystem: Host-associated > Annelida >...
AGACTTGCAAGGACAAGGACTTAAATTTGGTCCTTAAGGACAAGGATTAACATCACTGAGTAGTACATTAAATATAAATATTAGTATTTGAAGTTGTATGAGAATTTATGTTCAAAAATTGTAACAACTAATAATTTTCTGCATGATTGGTTGTTTGTTAAGATGATGCTAATGGATCAGACGAAGGTGCATCAGCAGTTTGTGATTCTCGCATTAACAGTCGCTTGAAAGCCCAAGTCAAACAGGTACCTGTATATGAGGCCTGTATTTGTCTCTGTACAGAGTCCATTAGATTGAAAGTTTTATTTTGACATTGATGATGTTGTAAAAACATTGTTGTTACTTAGTGGTGACTGAATTATAGGACAATGAACTTTTGTAGTCTCCGTGAAAAAAATGTTTGGTCAGATTTGTGTCAAGTAGTATTTTAAACTTATAATTATATTATATGAATAGCAGGATCTGAATAACATACTGCTACATTTGTTGTCGATGTGTCAGAGAAAGAGTTGAGTATAGTTGTGACAGATATTACCATCTGCATTGTAATGGTACACTACAATCCCATTACATGCTGAACTTACTGCATTTAGCAACAGTGTCATTATTAGCTGATATTAATTTTCAACACCTGGGAAGTGCTGAACAGATATAATGGTAAAGCTATTGTGTACGTATACTTCGTGCACAGTCAGTTGAAAGTGATTGAATCTTGGATCACAAAATTCAGGCACCCTGATCTTCTGTATTTGATTTTGGATCCAAAAGGCCAGAAGTTCAGGTCACGTATCTCAAATGTGCCACACTGTATCAACATTTTCCAGATGACTGATCCAAATGCTTGTAACCATATGAGAACAGCAGTGCAGCTGTTAAACAGTCAGAGGTCTCTGTTTTGTACAATAATGGTAGGAGAAGAAAGAACATGCTATTCACATCTATGTAACGATAGTGTTTCACAAATAGGAGTTGCAGTCATGGATAACTTGCATGTCATGTCAGTGCTTTGACACTGTTGGTTGGGTGACCGGAAGTAATCTGCCCTGTAAAAACAGCTTCACCAAACGTTTTCCCCTGGGGGCATTTGGAGGACCCAGCCTGGTTGGTGTAATCTGCACAAAAGTAGGACAGTTAAACAAAAATTGAAAGTCATCAGAACTTGTGTTTGAAGTTTGAATCATGCTCCATAGCCTCAAGTGTATAATGGAATTTGTTTTCAGGTGTTGAGGGAATGTCCTCATGGCATCAAAGCATCTAAATTTTTGTCGCAATTCCGAGTATGTTTCTTTTTTATTTCATACTTTGTTAATTGCATGTACATAATGTTCGAATCCTGGCCTCCCCGCTGTCAAGTGCAACCCTGGGCAAGTTGTTAACACACGTTCCTCTGTCACCAAGCAGTATAATTTGGTACTAGCCAGTGGGCGGTGATGCCTTGCGGCTGGGAAGCAACCGTAGGTCTGGCGTTGCATTGGTCACATGTCACAGACATTAGTGGTTCTCCACCTACGGGCTTAATGCCTAGGAGAGGGAAACGAGCAGCCGCCTACGCTCTCTTATTGGAGTATGGTGAACTTTGCCCTTACCTTTTTATATACATAATACCAGTTTACTTTCACTGATATAACTTGACCAAGTATATTGATTTCAGTAAGCTTTTACCTCTGTTATGCGACTGATGTCTTAAATTTGAGAAAAGCGGTAAATGCTAGGATATCTGATGTAATGTTGCGATGAAGGTTTGAACCTGAGAAAGTTTTTAGGTTTGCCAGCCTTTCTGTGGTTATCTATCTTTAAGACATCCTGCATGTTTTAAGGAGTTTGTGATAGATGATTTATTCTAAGATGTACCATAAGTATTCAGATTTATTGCTCCCAGTAATGCCAGTTAAGGCTTACAAATGGCATTTAGATTTGTTTAAATCATTTAATTCTGCACATTTTACTTTTACCCATGTGACACTATGCATAAGCGCAGTCTTTGCTGTCGCCTGGTGTCTGTCTGTCCGTCCATCACATTGGTGTATTAGTATCCAATTGGCTGAAGATATCGTCAAACTTCTTTCTTGGCCCGTTAGCCTCATGATTCTAGTTTTTTTACCCTGAGCACCGATACCCAATTCCAAGGGGAACCCCGTCAGTGGGGGTGCAAAATACATGGGGGTGGCTTACAAATGGCATTTAGATTTGTTTAATTCATTTGATTTTGCAAATTTTTTTCATTGGGGTTGTTTGAATGTTACTTCTGAGTTGGATGTGTCAAACAATGGTTTGAATGTTTTCCCACAAAGTTTTGAAGGTTGAGAGGCAACCTTCATTGCGTCAACCTTCACAGCAGAACTGGTTTGGAAGACAGATACTAATGAGCACAAAATTGACTAGTTAAACAAAAGTATTGGTCTTAGTTATGTATGTAACTTATTGAAATATATCACAAGGCAATCTCCAAAGTTTCTTGTTTCAGCTACTTTTGGGGAACCTAGTCTGACTTGGAGTGATCTGTGGAAAAATAGGCCGGTTAAATTAAAACCAAAAGTAGTATTAGTAGAAGTAGCAGCAGCAGCAGCAGCTCTTCATAGTGAGAATATGTTAAAAACTGATTAACATGTGTTATGAGCACTGGGGGTACTGACAGAGACTTGGTGAGCCTCCCTTCCATGGTGCATCTGGGAGCCTTTATTGCTTAGACACTGCGATGGAAGACCCAAAGAGGATCCCCTGGCAGTGCACTGCTTCTATGTGTGTAGCAATACTGCACAGTTGGGTTATCTTCTTTGGGTGAGTAGGTCCGTGGCGTGTGATCTCTCTGTCCTAGGTTTTTCTCAAGTGTGGTATCATTCTTTATTAGGGTTGTCTCATTTTGTTGAATATTATAATGTTTTCTCTGTTTGTTGTTTTCGTTTATTTGTCAGTACTTGTCAAGTGATTGGCTAAAAAGGCTCTTCTGAGGATGCCTTTTTATGTCAAGGAGATCACCTCCATAAAGACGAGGTCAGAGAGTGCTTTTTCGGTTTAGTGTATTGTTTTATTGTGTGTTTATCCCCGGCCTTACTCAAAAGTATTTCATACTTATGTGGCACAATAGAGCCTATTTGTGCCGAAAGTGCTGTTAAGCATCAATCAACCTGCCTTGTCATGTGCACTATATTCTAGCTGTTCAAAAACTGAACTGAAGTATATTTGCTTGCAGAAAGTTATTGGAACGGAGTTATCATTTAAGACGCTCGGATTTTCGACAATTATGGACTTCATCACTGCCATGCCGCGAGTTGTAGCGTGGGAGCGACCATCGTTAGGAGACTGGTTGTTGTATGATGCCACTGCCCCACGACCACCTTCACCACCACCACCGTCACTTGGTATTAAGATTTTTTTTCTGTGTCAATATATGTTTGATGTGATAATGTGACAAGGAAATTTTTTGTCATATTTTGTCAATACCACACCTAGTAACCCTTCTGTCGTCAGTATAGTCATTTATAGCTCCAGTTGTCACCACCACCTGCATCATCCTTAGCCTCAGTAAAATCCAGAATGGAGACGCTCTGGTACTGGCTTACCCAGGTTGTCCTGGAAAATGGCCATTAAACGAGTATTATCACTTTTTATTATTTATTTTATTTTATTGAAAACTCACATTGCATTTACCAGATTATTGTATTTGCCAGGCTACAGGCTTTAAAATAAATGCAAATGTCAGTTCCAATATTTGAGGAATGCTGTTTTCATATGAAAATGCATGTGTAGAATAAGCTGAATGCTTTGAGTGTTATTTCAAATGTTGTAGATACGGAGTTGCCATGCGAAAGATATGGGACTGCGACTGTTGACCATCGTAAAGTGATACAAGAACTAGTGCATGCTGCTGCCAGTGGAATTCTGATGTCAGAATTGCCAGAACTGTTTGAGGCAATTCAATTACTTATTAATCTTTGTTAAAGGCACACTACACAGAAATGAGAAGCTGTATATCTACACTAACCCATTTACAATTGTAATTACACAGACTTCAATTACAATTACATGTGATTGGAATTCAAAATTGACAATTACAGTTTCTTGGATAAATTGTAATTAATTAATTACAGTTGAATCACAATTACAACTGTAATTGACCCGTGCCTGGTGTTGTGTTTCTGTATGTGACTGCCTCTTATCAGTCTTACTGCGGTGTCACACTTCGTCCACATGCATTCGGGTTTGGATCGCTTGAAAGTCTCATACTAGACATGAAAGACACCATTGAGATGACGTACAAAGGCAAAGGTAACTAACTGTGTTTGTCTTACTTGTATGAATCTGTGATTTTTAACGACAAATGTGTCATTGCCAAAGAAACCCACCTGTGATGGGAAGATAATAAGAAATTTATTTTGTCATGTTACTCAGAGATCCTTGACAAAAACTAGAAAGGTATATCGCATGGCACGTACACAAGACAAGGGCAGAACAAACCCAGCATGGAGACTGTGATCAGCTTTTGGACCAGGATCTGGGTAACTCCCAAAAATTCCATCAAAATCTGCCTGTAACTTACTCAGATTAGCTACTTGTGCACAGAAATCAGAATAAACTAGAAACCAAAAGCATTGTCCCATGCCGGACAATGAATACCGGCAGGATATAATGTCAGTCTACCAAGAGCGGAGTTAACTACTATCTCATGAGTTAATTACTATCTCAATAGTAACCATACACAGAATTTGGCGCAAAGTTTGTGTCCAATTGTTTACGTTTTGCGAAATTTCGACCGTAATTTTGCAAATCTTGTGGCGCCACCTACTGACAGAACTGGGAAATGTTTAATGCACTTCAGTGTACCTCTAGTCCCTTAACAGATGGCAAAAACAGCGTCTAAATCCATGCGTAATTGGCAACACTATCCTTCCTCAAAGTGGTACAAAATTGACCAAAAAATGTGATTCTGAATTTGGCACTCTGCTGTGGCCATCTGATGCTACAGAGAAAAACAGCAATATAGGTGCACAACTACAGTTCCTCCTGTACGCAATTGCCAAAAATATTTCGGAAAATTTACTTCCTATATGACTTTTGGTACACACAAACTTCTTTATTCCAAGCCATTTTTTGACTACCTGTACGAAGTTTGACACTTGCTGTTGGCGCTATATAGCGACGTGCGGAAAAATTTTATATAGGTGCACATCTACGTTCTCTGCCCTAAATTACAGCAGTGAATTTAAAAAAAAAAATTGCTCTGCTATCTATACGAAGTTGTGCGCACAAACTTTTCTGCCAGTTTTTGACCGCAATTTTGCGAAAATTGTGGCACCAACTATCGATAATGATGAGAACTCTCTAGGGCATCTGAAATGGCAATCCCTTCCGAAAAAAAGCTTGTAAAACTGCATCAAAATCAACCCGTAAACCATGACACAATACTTCTTCAAAGTATGCCACCCTCGGACAAACAGAGCACTAGACTTGGAGCGTGACAGACAAACAAAACTAGGAAACCAAAAGCATTGTCCCATGCTGGACAATGCATACCGGCAGGATGTAAGCCAAAGTTCTGTGCACAGCGACTGGAGTTAATTGCTGTTTCCATAGTAACCATACGTAGTATTTGGCCCAAAGACTGAGTCCGATTGTTTGCGTTTTGCAACATTACGCCACAAATTTGCGAATCATGTGGCGCCACCTACCGATGTAACTCCAAAATGTGTAGTGCATTTCGAAGCACATCTAGTCCTCTAATGGATGACGAAAACAGCGTCCAAATCGATGCATAATTGTTGACACTATCCTTCCTGAAACTGGTGCAAAATTGACAAAAATATGTGGTTCTGAATTTGTCGCTCTGCTGTGGCACCATCTGACGCCACACAGAAAAACCACAATATAGGTGCTCAACTATAGTCCCTCCCTCCTGTACACAACTGCCAACAAATATTTTGGAAAATTTACTTCCTATATGACTTTTGGTGCCCACGAACTTGTTTGTTCCGAGCCATTTTTGGACCCCCGATGCGGAATTTGACAATTGCTGCTGGCGCTATATAGCGAAGTTCGGAAAACAAATTATATAGGTGCACATCTACGTTCCTTACTCTAAAGTACTGCGGTGTACTTTTTTTGAAATCTCATAGCTATATGAAGTGGTGCACACAAACTTTTCTGCCGATTTTTGGACTTCACAATTTTTGGAATACAATTTCCCGAAAATTGTGGCGCCACCTAGCAACAGAAATGCGAACTATCTAGTTCATCTGAAAGGGCAATGATTTCAAAAAAGGTGAAAACTGCATCAAAATCGACCCATAATCCGTGACAATAGTTGCTCAAACTATGTCCCCCTCTAATAAAGAGTGCTCCAGCCTCAGAGCGTGACAGAGAAAAAAGAACAAAAATAGTGACAAACACCATATTTTCACTTACAGCCGGCGTGCATTGTACAGTCTTCCCCAAACTTTGCATGGTGATAGAGCTCGTTGAGACCATTAAGAAAGGTGGCAATCATTTTTTGATCCAACACATAGTATTTCCTACTATGTGAACTATCCTACTATGGAAAAATTTGGCCTAAATGACCGACGCACGGTTTCTCAGCAATAATTCCGTAAACTGTGAAGCAAATCACATCAAATTTGAAACACTAATGTGGGATAGTTTGGCGTATAAAATCCCCTAAAACTTTTAGAAATTGGTCAATGGGTTTGCCCACATGGGGCAATTTTTTTTATATACCAAAATGGACATTTTTGATATTTTGGGGCTGGATTCCCACCCCCTGCACCGACTGAGGTGAAATTTTGCACAGCCAAGCGGTCCCACGAGCCCGTCGGCCATGCCAAGTTTCACGTGAATTGGTGCAATGAGTCACCCCTGTGAGACGAAAAACCTGATTTTTGACCTGTGAATAAATTTAATACCTACAGCTTGCGCTTTGCGCAATCCTGCCGGTAACAATCACTTTCTGCGATTGGGTAATGCTGTAGACTACGAACTGGATTGCCCCCATAACTTCACCATTTCTTCCTTATCTCAATCCTTGAACTTTCGTCAAATTAAATGCAACTCGCAGTGCTCAGTGTGATCCAGTGATCCTAGTTCAATCAAGGTACAGGACTATGATCCAGATAACTCACAAAAATAAGAAAAGCTATCCATCACAATCGGAGAAAAACTTTTTTTGAGTTCTGTTGCTAGTAGACATCCACACATGTACAAATTGAATTAATAGCGTAATGTCCCTTGTCTGAGGTAACAAGTGCTGTTGTGTTTGATGCTGTAATGATAATAAAGAAATTGATGGGTATGTGTCGATAATTATTGGAGGTTTATGTTTGGCTTGTAAATTCTGCATATCGTTGTAGCTGCAGCAGCTGCAACAGCAGCTATATCAATTTTCTATAGTGTCATACGGTTGTAACTTCAGAGGCGCTGCTCAGCAGCTTAGCAGTGAGTAGTGCTATGTGAGTCTGATAAAAATTATGCACATGACACACGACCGGTAGAAGTTGGCCAATATTATTGGTGGAGAAAAGATAGCCAACTTTTCTCAGTCGATATTTCATATTACAATAGCGATTTTTATCGGCCAATTTTTTGTATGTACATGACCACAAAATGGACGATTCCTCAGATGACAAAGCGTTGGCAATGACTGCTTTGTTCTTATGTATGAGAAAGATGAAGAGAAATCCAAAAATGTGGGTGTGACCATAGATATTCCGGAGTTAGCTAAAATTCATTGTCACAAAGAGAACTCATCTTCATTTTCTAACATGTTTGTTTACGTGTTTATAACTACACCGGTAATCCGTTAATGGAAAATGTGCAGATCATCATATTAATTGACAAAACTCAATTCTGATATTTCGGATCGCCTGGGTCACATAGAATCCATTAACTTTATATATTTCAATCAATTTGATTATCACCGCGTCGTTCTACAGCCTGGAGGTTTCAAACAGAAGGCACCAACCAATCACAGTGCATGATTTCCGCTGATATGTCGTCGTGTTTTCAAACGTGAAAATATTTTTGTTCGCCAACTTTTGTCGGCCGAGAAAAATGGTCAATTTTTCTATGACACACAAACTATTTTTCTCGCCCGACACTGTTGGCAGATAATGTCGGCCAACTTTTATCGGTCGCATGTCATGCGCGTTATTCTGAGATTATTCCAAATTTGTTGCAGATTTTCATATGTTTTACTGTGTGTGACATGTGTGACTGTTATATAGGCACTGTACTGTTAACACTGAAGAAAAAGCCGACTCCGCCACCGACAGTTTGTACTCCTCGGCCGATTGAACGCTCGCAGTATCACGTATGATGCTTCCTTTCTTTGTTTTATTTTGCATTCCACAAGGTACAGCCTGCAGCAAGAATTGCAATTGAATTTGGGCCTGTATGGAGTTTGTGGGTGACATTTTCATAAAATGTGTTCCAAATGCATGATGGGTACACAGCATGTGGAAGCTACAAGGTTGCAATGCATTAGCAACACAAAACGTCCTAACATGGTGCAGTGGTGCTATTGCAAAGCATAGTGTGCGACAATTCTGTATGACTGTTTGCGTTTTGGCATTGAAAGATGTACATAGAACTGGTTTGGGATTAACATGATCAGCAGATAACCATATTAATATTAGTATATTACCTGGATGTGTAGGAGAACTTATCTCTGCCTGGTGATGCAGTTGTGCCCGGTGTAAGTTACACGCCACAGAGTTTGCCGGCAGAGTTGAACAATTACATTGCTGTACGCGTGTCACAAATTGAAGATCCTGGATACTTCTGGCTCCAGTTAGAGGATACGCATGAACAGCTGGAAGTCTTGATGGTTGACCTTCAGTAAGTTGATGACAAATAACCATTGCAGTATTTGCTATATAGCCATGTTAACTCATTTTATTGCTTATAATTTTACATTACTTTACTTTTGTATAAAAGTATTTATCATTATGCACTGATTCAGTAATGACACCAGGAGCATCTGGTCTTTAAAAATCTCACTCTAGCAATCGTAGGATTGCTAGGAGTCCTCTTGGCCTAAGTGACAATAGGCCAGTTACACAGAAGTCAATAGACTTGGTTTAGTTGTAACAGTTTAAATGTTGTTGTTAGCTCTGGCACTTGCTTACCCATTCTGGTTACCAGGTTGATCTGGAGACTGACTGCTAAATGAGTGCAGCTCTGTGACCAGTTGTTGTAGATCTAAACATGATTTTTAGCCCCCTGCGTCTCCAGGGTTGTAAGAATAGACCCGTTCCGTTTCCTGGCTGGATGTCGTAAAATGCGACTAAACCAGGCTCTTTCTGTCCTGTCTGTTAGCCTAGGTTTCTTTTGGTGTATGTGTTGTGCTGTTAACTAGGTACTCTTTTTAGGTTGTGTTATTTTTATGTTATTT
>Ga0066189_10000199_pt1 | contig 9347 bp, 6 predicted proteins | sample WorMetilPIANOSA1_FD_59454 | JGI IMG/M metagenome (GOLD analysis project Ga0066189, IMG submission 59454) | Marine gutless worms symbiont microbial communities from Max Planck institute for Marine Microbiology, Germany - Olavius ilvae PIANOSA.1... | ecosystem: Host-associated > Annelida >...
AAAAAAATTACTTAAATTAATATCAGGTGGCTGGCGGTTGAATGCAGACTGCCGTGCTGACATTTTATTGCATCTTCACTGTTCTGTGACGCAGACGTCTGCATTACGTGCATCTTGACTGCTGTCATCATCGTAATCATCATCATCAGCAGCAGCAGGTGACATCACGATGCACGCTGAACTGTCGGTCGCTCTCAACTTCATCATTTCCCATCTGTACAACAAGCTGCCCAGGCGGCGCGTCGATGTATTTCGCGAGGAGCTGCAGCGCGGATTCGAGCTGCGTTTCGTCGGTCACTGGTATCCAGACTGTCCGAGCAAAGGGTCCGGCTTCCGCTGCGTCAAGCTCGCTGCCGACAAGGTGTGCCGCGTCACGTCGCCGCTCTGCGCTGCGAACTTTAGACTTCTAAATAACAACAATGACAGGAGGTTAACTACTGCAAACAGATCGCGCGTCAGCAGTCCTCTGGGTCACAAAATTTTTGGACCCCTGAGGGTCCGCACCTGGGATCGGGAAGCGTAACCTTTATAAAGTTACCGCTCACGCATCTTGGCCACTTTGCAATATTAGTTTTCTCCCGGCTTATGCAGGATCCCAGAAACTTGGGAGCGCTGACGCTCCGACTCCCCCCCCCTTGGATTGGGGACGTGACTGTACCTATAAGAACCCGCGTCTATGTCCCCCACGCGTTACCATGCCGAATTTGGTCGTTGTAAATCAAACGGTGCGGACATACTTAGGTGATTCAGCTGTGCCCTTTGGATAACAGGACATAGCTGACCCATAGAAACACTCCTCTAGGATATCGGTTACCGTACCGAATTTGCTGGCTCGAGAACAGACGGCACGAGCACACGTAGGAGATTCACCGAATAAATTGGACTGTCGAGCCTTCCAATGTCACTCAAGAGTCAAGGTCATCGTAAAGATCGATCGAATACCCATGATTTCTTATTAGTGATCCATAGTAACCGTATAGGCCTATCTCATACCGTTAACGAGATAATCAGCGACATTTGTCAAAAAACGCAAATTTTCCCCATCTCGGTGGCCGAGTGGTTAGTGTGTCGGACTTGCGATCAACCAGTCGCCGGTTCAAATCCCGGCCGCTGCGCTGTGGAGTGCGACCCTGCGCAAGTTGTTCACATTCCTGTGCATCTGTCACCAAGCAGTATTAATTTTGTTATACCGGCGTAAGACGGGAAGGTAACCGTTGGGCCAACGCGACGTCACAGACAATAGTGGTATTTCCACTTACGGGCTCGCGACCTTGGAAAGGAGATGAGCGTTCTGGCTACCCTCATTTGGAATACGGCACATTTACCTTTACCTTGTATTTAACGCCGTTGCTGACGGAGTTATCATCGAAATTTTGCATGTAGCGCGGTTAAAACAATGCTAAAATAACTCCAATTGGCCAAAATTATTATTGCTTCAGCCTGATAGTAGTTAGAAGTTGTCTACCTTTAACATTCACTTCGCCTAAGTAAAACTTATTGTAAGGCCCGTCGGTAAGACCCGTTAGACCGATCTTACCTGATCGGACCCCGAACCCAAGAACGCATTGAGCCCATTCTTCTCCGGTGCGTAAACTTTTTGTGCCTAGTTGGGGCCCCTAGAGTGATGCCCAGAACCCTTGTACTTGGGAGGCGAGGAGACTCCATCACTGACCTTCTTCGTTTTACTTATCGGGACTTTGCCAGTGCCCCAGGCGGTTGAAATTTGGCCTCAAACTGACTAGAACCGACCAGTGGTTGTTATCGATTGGGGTGGTCTATTTCAGTTCACGTTTAGTGTTCCGCCGTTACGATTGCAGCGAGTAATCAGACATAAAGTGCGACCGACCCTCGTAATGGCTCGTGCTGGTGAGGAGAGGGTGGGTGGAGTTGGGTTCCGAGTTTAATCGCCGAAAGTCTCATTTTCGGCGTTGATGTTTTTACGTCGACATGCGCGTGGTGTGTGCAGTGCACTGCATTGCGGGTCCTGCACTGCTGCACCAGCATCTGTTTGTAATTGTGGTTATACGTCGCGTTACAGAGCGCGACAAATGTTGTTGTTCGGTCGTTTTTATGACGATCGTTTCCTACGATAAAAACTACGAAATCGCTTCATCGTCGATTACCATATGCGGCCGTATTAGCTCCGACAACCTGTTTGTGATATTTCTATAGGGTCTGGTCTGTCTGTCGGTGACTTTTTGAACAGGGTTCACTGGAATAGTTGTAGACCGGTTTTGCTGAAATTGTCTCTGAGTCGGTGGCCTGATTAATTGTTGAGGGTGAAGTGGATCATAGTCTGGATCCGGATGCGACTAATTCGGATTAGCGGATCACCGTTCTGGGATCACTGTGTTCCTGTTGAGTTACGCGCTGTCCCGAGTGCCCTTTCTCTTTCTATAACTATACTGTGGTCAAACGATCCACAGTATAGTGATGACCGTTATTTCAATTTTCAGTTTTTTTTACACAAAACCATATCTCTGGATTACTTTAAACAGGTATGACACCGTTCTGTGTCATTAGACAGAATATAAACTCATGGCCTTGTTAATATGGCTTCTGCCATAAAATAGGCTAAATGGCGACAAAACTGCCGTCATTTGACATAGTTTTAGCTACTGCCGTAAGCCAGTAGCTAAAATATGTTACTTACTTACCTACATAGTCTTTTTCTGCTGTAATGTCTACACTACAAATTACTCTGGATTGCTGAAATCTGCAAGGAACCCCGAACAGAGATCGGTATAGCGAGAGTTTTGCAAGCCGAGTGCAGTAGGTACCAAGAGCTAAACTAACAACGCAGTGTATTGCTGTCGGCTACGTAATTGAATAGCTTACAGAGTTTGGTATGTCTATATGTGTTAAGGTTGACCCAGTGGTTGACGCGGCAGCCAAGGCAAGCGGACTGGACATCGCCGAGATCAAGTCCTACCTTCCAGCTGGGCTGACGATCTGGATTGATCCACGCGAGGTATCGTGTCGGTTGACGGAGAATGGCCCGCTGCAGGTGATATACCGTGCCGGCAGCGCGGTGGGGGCGCTGTCAGACACGACCCCCCACGGAGCGAGGCGAGGCCTTGCCGGCTCTGACGGCGAGGAGGTGACCGCGGGAGACGGCGAGCTGCAGCGCCTCGGTTCCGTCTATAATTCGTTCACCGCCGGCGGCGCCCGTCAGCAGGACGTGGTCGTCGGTGGTCCGTCGCCGGGGTGGTCGTCAGCGGGCGGTGGCGGCGCCAGCCCGGTGGCCGGCGGCGGGACCAGCCGCGTTCTGCCTCCACCACCGCCGACGACCACCACGTGCTTCACGGCGGCGACTTTCGCGCAGACCAAGTTCGGCTCGACGAAGATGAAGAGCCAAGGACCTCAGCGTCCGTCTAGGCTGTCGCCCACCGAGACGCCGCCGCTGCCCGCTGGCCTACCGACTCGGCTGTCTCCGTCGTCGGCGGCACCCCTGTCCGCCTGCTGGGGACTCAACCCTACGGGCGGCCTGTCCCCGACGGTCAACCGACTCAGTCCCATGCAGCATAACCCGTCGGCGCAGTTCGGGATGATGGCGGTAGCGGGCGGCAACGGTGACGGGAGACTGGCCAGTCTACAGGAGTGGATCCTGCTACAGCAGCATCATCACCAACAACAGCAGATGCAGTACTTGGCAGCGTTGAAACAGCAGCAGCAGCAGCGCGTAATGTCGTCGACCGGCCATCGCCCTTTGGCTGCAGTTCCGTCTTCGACCAGCATCCGACTGGCTTCTCCGCATCTGCCGGACGCATCATCATCATCAATGCGCCAGCAGCAGCTGCAGCTGCCTCAACTTCAGCAGCCGGCGGCTACCGCACAACAGCTGACTCACGGCTCCGCCAGTCCGCCCGACGTCGTCGGCATGTTTCCGCCGCTTACTCACGACTCTTTCGGCATGGTGGATCCGGCCGTGAAGGACGACGGCGTGCACTTGCCGCAGCCGCCAGCCGACTGTGTCAACTGGGGCTTCGATGCGGCAGTCTCGGGCTATGCTACTGGCCTTCAGCAGCTTCTTCTGGCCACTTAACAGCCATTACAGCTGATGGAGACGGGTCGCCGCCGTCTCCCGCACGCAACGACGCCATGTCTTCTAGTAGCTGTCACTCGTCACCGTCAATGATACATATCACTCGATCTGTCATTGTCACGCTGACATTGTCACGGCTAACGCAAGGACGACCGGGTCAAATCGGTGCCAATGGGCGACTTCACTAACAAGATCAGACTCTGTTCTTAGATGAAACTTTCATCTCAGACCTAATTTGCATATATTTTGAAGTGATGACATCTTATCTTTGGTTTCAGATAAGAATTCCCTTAGTCCGTAGATCAAAGCGAACTAGCGAAGATCCAGTCTCAAACCAGACTTGATCCAAGCCGTTCACTCTGATCGGCTTCGTAATGCGAATCTACAGGCCTTTTCTTCTAATCTTTAGAGATATTAGAGGAAATCACTTCCTTTTTCTTAGTGGTCTCAGGTCTTAGATTGGTTCTTAAATCACTTGTTAGATCAGTTCTTATCAAAACTGCGGTCAAATCTGGTAATTTGCTGTCCGACTAATCCGTTTGGTCGGAGAATTAAGTCTGCCCTTTTTTGAAGTCACCCTATGTTTCATGCGAAAGTACAAGGTAAATGGTCTAGATACTGCCTATAACACTGATAACTTAAATGACTTATCACTAGCAGCGATTTACAACCTCGGAATTGGCAGCTGATTAGCACCAGGTAATGATAACGTGGTGCATTGTGCGGCCATCCATATTCCGCCCTAACGAACGTGGCAGCTGAGCTAGCAGTCATGTCATCGCCCCATTCATTCGCTGTAAACCTCTGCATTAGGCAACGAATCGGAATGTCGATTAATTGATTAATTGCTGTTAATCTGGAGAATTATGTTCGTCAATATTCTGTGGGTCTTTGATTGAAACTGTCGAGTTGTTACAATGTTGTTTGAATTTTATTTTGCGATACGTGGTTGAACCGAGTTGTCTCGTGGTTAGCAGTCTGCGTCCACAGCTGCAAGATAAGTCTGTCTGTGTGTGTGTGTGTGTGTGTGTGTCTGTGTTTAAAGCATTTGTAACGATCGCCGTTTGGCGTAGTAAATTAAGAAATAGTCGTGTATTACTTATTGTTCAAATGTCATGTGATCCTGTATTGCAGTCGTCATATTTTCAGCTTTCGTACAAACCGTGGCAAGTCCTGCAAAGTATGGAATTTAATACTTAGAATTTTCACGCCTGAAAAGTCCCGGGAAAGGCCTTGGTTCTGGAAAACCCCGGAATAGTCCTGCAGAATCGGATATCGTGATCCTAGACTTTTACCATGAAAACTGTATGGCTTGAAGCAACGAGTAAAAAGTAGGCTATTGTTCTTTTTCATGAGTCCATACGATGTTAAGAAACACCTTCAACACAGTCAAATTAGGTATTGCTTACAATGCTGCATAACTGTTTACGTGCAACTACTGCACCTTGAAAGTACACGTACTTGAAAAAAAATAATTTGAGTTCTGGAATATGGTATTTTCGGCCTGGATTAAGTCCTGTAATACAATGTTGAAATGCCTGTACGTAACCTGTATTTTGTTCCGAGACATTCGTGAACCGTGGAATGAAGCATTTACTTTGAACACATTTTAGTAAACAGAGTATTTATTTTTATATCTTACAGTAATTTGATTATTTCAGTATACGTACACACTCGTAGGATGCTGTCGTTGTATTAGTACAGTCACTATAGTATGGGAAGGTTGTTATAATCATTCGAGTTTTGTATAGCTGTTGTTGATTGTATGAATGTAGTTGTCTTGGTATTATGCATAACTGTAAGCCATATAGTATTTATACCCATAATGTCTGTGGTAATGATATAGGTGGATATATATTTGTATTGACAACTGGCGTGTGTAAACATCTAGGCTGCATCGTTGTGAAAGTGTTTTGTCTAAATATCTCAATACCTCTCATAGGAGTGATTTTTATATGTTGGTGGCGAGTTAGCATACTTTGAGAAAAGCATAATAAACTTGAACTTACTTTTTGTATGCTGGAAGCTACGCATTCAGCTTTAGCTGCATGTCTCTGCGATTTTTTTTCCATGTTTGTTTCATTTCACCAAATCCTTTACAAGACATTCGGTACTCGCGCGTTACCGGTGCGTGCGCACGTGTGTAACTGTACAGTATATGTATGTAATTTGCTACTGGCTTAGTTTTACAGTATAATGTGCAACAATCGGCCATTATATTCCAGTATTTTGTATGCCCTTTGTTTTGTCGCGCTCTGTTTTTTCTGTCATTTTTGTTCAGCTTTTCAGCACTTATTCCATACTGTCTGTTTGTTTTCTGCTTGTTTTCATCGCGGTTATAGTTGAAATGTCTTGAGTACATAACGTTATTAGTCCGGTATATAAGCCGCAGCAGTGAACTCCAATACTCATGCCTTATTTTGCTGTCGGCCCCGTTGTTTATCAAGTTCCATAGTCTTCAGCGCATCGATGTTGTGACTTGTGAGTGAGTGACTTAGCGTCGAGTCTGTGATCGTTTTTTCCGCCGTCGTTAGTAATACTGTCAAAGATATACACGGTGGCCCGATTAAGCCTACATGAGACAAGGCCACGGCGGTTGATTGCCCACTTCGTTAAAACCAGAGGCATAGCCAGGATTTCAGTTTGGGTATAAATGTTGTCTAATAGTCGTGCATGTTAAATGCCTGGAAATGCAGGCTGATATTATGGATTTTATGTAAATCCCATAATTCCCCATGACACAGTAGGGGCATAATAAGCCTAATGAAGCGGAAGATTTTGGAGATTTTGGAAACTGAGAATTTTGGGTGTAGTTAAATCCCGTCCCTTTTTGCTCCCGTCTAACATTGGATAAACGAACGAACCACTTGCCGCGCTCTTTGGGTACACCGTTTGGTTCTGAGCAAACTAATGCGGTGGTTACAGCTATGACTCAACTTTGATTCCACGGGCGCTTGACTGCCTGTGAAAGGTCATTAAGTGCACACTGACGTAACACGGGCCGCTGACCCGCAAACCGCAGACACGCTGACCTATTTATTTATTTAGGCCGCAGCGCAGCAGCGCGATCATGACGTAGGACGTCGAATGGTCGTAGCGCGGTCGAATTGCAGTCGAATCATAGTCGTAACCACCGCCTAACTGAGAACTTTATATTCGTCAACTTTATATCGCGAGCCATGGCGCCTACTTGCGAAAGAGAGCAGCCCGGTATTTTGCGTTATTGCACTCAACGATTGTCGAGGCTTGGCGGATACTTGCAGGCATTCACTAGCAGAAGCAGCAGTGAAATGCGACTTCTGTCTCGAGTGATTGATTGAGTGACCAGGGTGTAGCGTCTCTATCAACACAATCAATCATAGCTCCTTTCGGAGACTAGAATTTCCAGTCAATCACTTGCACCGTTACTGACAGCCAAACAAGAAACAACAAGGAGAAAACATGCAACACAGAAGAAAAGGAAAACAAACTATAGTCCCACTGAAAGGCACACAAAAAGAAACACAAAAAAGCTAGAAACATTCGGACAGCGTAAACCTCCACCAAGGCAGCTCGTCCCGCAACATTGTTCCTATCACGCAGTGGTAGAAATTAATTTAAAAGTTTCCTGAATCCGCAACGAGTGATCCAGATCGATCGCCACCAAAATCTAATGATTTGTTGCTAGTCGCACGTTCCACCGCTCCAAAAATGTCATCAAAATTCGTCGACAACTTTCTAAGTTATCCTGTTAACAGACAAACGGACAATTAGCAAAAAACATAACCTCATTTGGAGGACGTTACTAATGGGCCTAAATAAATTAAGCTAACTCTGGTTCACCTGTAAGCACTTCCCGTGTGAGTGTAGCTACACAGCGCGCCAAAATAAAGCAACCTGTTAGAGAATTTGGCTAATTTTGTAACAGTTAAAGAGCTATTACCTACAAATTTACACACTAGTTACCAATTCACTTACTTGTAAATCTGGAAAGTTTTACTGTATTACATACAGAATTGACTAAATTATATTGCTTTTGGTCATGATAGTTTAGACGTCACCAAACACTGTCTCGGCTAATAGAATTGAAGACGGCGCAAACACCGTAAGTGATCAAAATGTCCCCACAAGCCTTTACGTGCTCTCTCAACCTCTTTCTAAAACTTGGGACAGCTTTGTTAATTGGACCTGCCGAAAACTGTTCCATATCTTCTCCAGTGCGACTTTCAATTCAGAAACTGTTGTTGGCTTCGGACGAAGCTTTCAAAAAACCTTTGTGCGTCGCTACCCAGACACGATATCTCCAGGAGGGATTCAGATTTGGAGAGTTCGGTGGCCATTTTTATCGGCGCCGACTACGTAGTACGGCGCCGCCGCGATTTGCAGCCCCAGAGAGTGCACAGGACTGATTCCTTGTCAATCATTTGCGTACATTTCGCGTGCAGGCATTGTTGAGTGACCATGGACACTATTGAGTGTCCCTGCTGAGTGACTCGACGTGCAATGTGCACAGACCCATGCGTCTCGCTGAATTCACCGCTCCGTCTGATAGCAATCGGTTGCAGACTTCACTAAAATTTCGAAGCAGAAATTAATAAACAACTTTTAATTACTGTTTGCAAAAATATTACCCACTAAAATTAGTTACATTGACGTCGTGTCGTGTCAGGCTGGTTTAATTTTTTGTTAAATAAATGCACATTAGTTAACTCGAACGCTCGGAAACCGCATTTAGTTTAACATAGCTTTCTCATTGTTAGCCACACCCAAATAACACTTGGCAAATATGTCAATAGGAACATTCAACACTCACACAAAATATTACAAAAATAACTGGTGCGATAGGTATGAATATGAAACCCATGCACAATACACAATATGAAACTCTTAGTACACACTATACACGCTACAAACAGTAGAACGACTGGTGAGAGTGGTTGTCTGTGGGGGGACTGGGAGGCGAGGCCTCATGAAATGATGAATAGACTAGAGAGCCGCAAGGGCTTGGGAGCATAGTACCCCCTGATTTTTTTACGGCTAGAAACGCCACTGGATGAGTCATGCTCCTCAGGGAACGCATCGTCGTGGATGCCGGTGCTCTAAATTTAAACACTTCGTCCTTGTTCCGTAATCGGTCGACGCAGATAATTTCGTCCTAATCATTCGACAAGTTTTTGAGAAATCCTGTTCGGAAACAGACACACAGACAGACATGAGCATGCCGTTTATCCCCTCCGCATTGACGGGGATAAATATTTGAGCTTCGCTCAAAAACTAACGATTAGCCAGCTTAGTAGTCGACTCATGACAGCAACACGAAAAC
>Ga0066189_10000203_pt1 | contig 9210 bp, 6 predicted proteins | sample WorMetilPIANOSA1_FD_59454 | JGI IMG/M metagenome (GOLD analysis project Ga0066189, IMG submission 59454) | Marine gutless worms symbiont microbial communities from Max Planck institute for Marine Microbiology, Germany - Olavius ilvae PIANOSA.1... | ecosystem: Host-associated > Annelida >...
GCTCGGACGGCGCCGGCAAGCTGATCCTGACGATCGAGACCGCGGACGACGCGGAACTGATGGGGCGCATCACCCGGATCGAGACGGCGGACGGCGTGATCGCCGCCTCGCTGGTCTACCACCATGCCGAGGAGCTGGCCGATGAGCGCTGAGAACGGGCCGACGCTGACGCGGCGCCAGTACATCAAGGCCCAGGCGGTCGCGGCCGCCGCCGCGGCGGCCGGCATGCCGGCCACGGCGAACGCGGTGGCGCTGACCAGCCAGGCCGGCGAGTTGCAATGGTCGAAGGCGCCCTGCCGCTTCTGCGGTACCGGCTGCAGCGTCATGGTCGGCACCAAGGAGGGGCGCGTCGTCGCTACCCACGGCGACGTGCATGCGGAGGTCAATCGCGGCCTCAACTGCGTCAAGGGCTACTTCCTGTCGAAGATCATGTACGGCGAGGACCGGCTGACCACGCCGCTCCTGCGCATGAAGGACGGCGAGTACGCCAAGGACGGCGACTTCGCGCCGGTCTCCTGGGACGCGGCCTTCGATGTCATGGCCGACAAGTTCAAGGCCGCGCTGGCCGAGAAAGGGCCGACCGCCGTTGGCATGTTCGGCTCCGGCCAGTGGACGGTGTGGGAGGGCTATGCCGCCGCCAAGCTGTTTAAGGCGGGCTTCCGGTCCAACAATATCGATCCCAACGCGCGGCACTGCATGGCCTCCGCCGTCGCCGGCTTCATGCGCACTTACGGCATCGACGAGCCGATGGGCTGCTACGACGACTTCGAGGAGGCGGACGCCTTCGTGCTGTGGGGTGCGAACGTCGCGGAGATGCACCCGATCCTGTGGACGCGCCTGGCCGACCGGCGCTTCAGCGCGCCGCACGTGCGCGTCGCCGTGCTGTCGACGTTCGAGAACCGCAGCTTCGGCCTCGCCGACGTGCCCATCGTGTTCACGCCGCAGACCGACCTGGCGATCCTCAACTACATCGCCAAGCACATCATCGACACCGGCCGGGTGAACGAGGCGTTCGTCGGCCGCCACGTCAACTTCCGCCGCGGCAACACGGACATCGGCTACGGCCTGCGCCCGGAGAACCCGCTGGAGCAGCGCGCCGCCAACGCCGACAAGGCCGGCGGCTCGTCGGAGATGACGTTCGAGGAGTACGCCGAGTTCGTAAGCGCCTACGACCTGGACAGCGTCGCCGAGCTCTCCGGCGTGCCGGCGTCGCGCCTGGAGCAGCTGGCGGAGATCTACGCCGATCCGGCGACCAAGGTGATGTCGCTGTGGACGATGGGCTTCAACCAGCACACCCGCGGGGTGTGGTGCAACAACCTCGTCTACAACATCCATTTGCTGACCGGGAAGATCGCGGCGCCGGGCAACAGCCCGTTCTCGCTGACCGGCCAGCCCTCGGCCTGCGGCACGGCGCGCGAGGTCGGCACGTTCTCGCACCGCCTGCCGGCGGACATGGTGGTGGTGAACCCGGACCATCGCGCGATTGCCGAGGAAATCTGGAAATTGCCGGAGGGCGTCATCCCGCCCAAGCCCGGCTTCCACGCGGTGCAGCACAACCGCATGCTGAAGGACGGCGTCATCAACGCCTACTGGGTGCAGGTCAACAACAACATGCAGGCGGCGGCCAACCTGAACGAGGAAGGCTTACCCGGCTACCGCAACCCGGAGAACTTCATCGTCGTCTCCGACGCCTACCCGACGGTGACGGCGCAGGCGGCCGACCTGATCCTGCCGACCGCCATGTGGGTCGAGAAGGAGGGCGCCTACGGCAACGCCGAGCGGCGCACCCAGTTCTGGCACGAGATGGTCGCGGCCCCCGGCGAGGCGCGCTCGGACCTGTGGCAGGTCGTCGAGTTCTCCAAGCGCTTCACGACGGACGAGGTCTGGCCGGCGGAGATCCTGGACGCCAACCCGGATTACAAGGGCAAGACGCTCTACCAGGTGCTGTTCGCCAACGGCCAGGTCGACCGCTACCCGCTGTCTGACGCCAGCCTGGAGTACGAGAACCACGAGGCCAAGGCCTTCGGCTTCTATATCCAGAAGGGCCTGTTCGAGGAGTACGCAACCTTCGGCCGCGGCCACGCCCACGACCTGGCGCCGTTCGACACCTATCACCAGGTGCGCGGCCTGCGCTGGCCCGTCGTCGACGGCAAGGAGACGCGCTGGCGCTTCCGCGAGGGCTCGGACCCTTACGTCGAGGCGGGAACGGGCCTGCAGTTCTACGGCAACGCCGACAACAAGGCGAAGATCTTCGCCCTGCCCTACGAGCCGCCGGCGGAATCCCCGGACGACGAGTACGACATGTGGCTGGCGACCGGCCGGGTCTTGGAGCACTGGCACTCGGGCTCGATGACGCGGCGGGTGCCGGAGCTCTACCAGTCGTTCCCGGACGCGGTGGTGTTCATGCACCCGGACGACGCGCGCGACCGCGGCCTGCGCCGCGGCAGCGACGTCCGCGTCGTCTCCCGGCGCGGCGAGATCAGGACCCGGGTGGAAACCCGCGGCCGCAACAAGCCGCCGCGCGGCCTGGTCTTCGTGCCCTGGTTCGATGCCGGCCAGCTGATCAACAAGGTGACGCTGGACGCCACCGACCCGATCTCCAAGCAGACGGACTTCAAGAAGTGCGCCGTCAAGGTGCTGAAGGCATGAGGCGGGTCCTGATCGCGGGCCTCGTGCTTGGCGCCGCGCTGTCGGCGGCGCTGGCCGACGACAACATCGCCACCCTGCGCGGCGGCGCCATCGACGTCGAGACGTCGCCGCCGCCGCTCAGCGATCCGTCGAACAACGACCTGCGGCGGGGGCGCAACTACCCGGAGCAGCCGCCGACGATCCCGCACAAGATCCGCGACTACCAGGTCGACCTCAACGCCAACAAGTGCCTGGACTGCCACAGCCGCGCGAAGACCGAGCAGTCCCAGGCGCCGATGGTCAGCGTCACCCACTTCGTCGACCGCGAGGGCCAGGTGCGCGCCTTCATCTCGCCGCGGCGCTATTTCTGCAACCAGTGCCACGTGCCCCAGACCGAAGTGCGGCCGCTGACCGGCAACACGTTCGTCGACGTCGACACGCTGGTCTTCGGCCTCGGCGGCCAGGGGAACTGAGCCGTGGGCCTGCGCGGGCGCCTGAAGGGCTACTGGGACCTCCTGAACCGGCCCAGCGCCCACTACAGCCTGGCCTTCCTGACGGTCGGCGGCTTCATCGCCGGCATCGTCTTCTGGGGCGCCTTCAACACGGCGCTGGAGCTGACCAACACCGAGACGTTCTGCACCGGCTGTCACGAAATGCGGGACAACGTGTTCCAGGAGATCAAGCCGACGATCCACTACAACAACCGCTCGGGCGTGCGCGCGACCTGCCCCGACTGCCACGTGCCGCACGACTGGACCGACAAGATCGCCCGCAAGATGCAGGCCTCGAAGGAGGTCTGGGGCACCATCTTCGGCACCATCAACACGCGCGAGAAATTCCTCGAGAAGCGGCTCGAGCTGGCGCAGCACGAATGGGCGCGGCTCAAGGCCAACGATTCGCTGGAATGCCGCAACTGCCACGAGCTCGAGTTCATGGACTTCACGGTGCAGAGCCAGCGCGCCGCCGACCAGCACGAGCGCTTCCTGGAGACGCGCGAGCAGACCTGCATCGACTGCCACAAGGGCATCGCCCACCAGCTGCCCCGGATGGCCGGCGCCGGCAGTTGATGTCTGGCGACGTCAGGTGATCACTAGGCTGCCGTCGTCGTTGAACTCGAAGGCGCCGTAGGCGACCTCCCAGAGGTGGCCGTCTGGGTCGGAGAAGTAGCCGCTGTAGCCGCCCCAGAAGGCCTTTTGGGCCGGCTTCTCGATCCTGCCGCCGGCGGCCTCGGCGAGCGCCAGCCCTGCGTCGACCTCCTCCGGCGTGCGCACGTTGTGGGCCAAAGTGACGCCGGAGAAGCCCGCCGGCTTGTCGCCCCAGCCCTCGCCCACGTCTTCGGCCAGCTTGTCGCGCGGGTAGAGCGCCAGGCACGTCCCGCCGGTCTGAAAAAACACGATGCCCTTGTCGGGCGTCCAGGTCGTCGGCCAGCCCAGGCCGTCGCGGTAGAAGGCGGTGGAGCGTTCGAGGTCGGCGACACCCAACGTGACGATCGAAATCCGCGGTTCCACGGGCTTGGCTCCTCTCCTCCTGCGCGACGGCCGGTCAGCATAACGCCGATCCCGCTGGCCGACCCGCCTTGTGGAGACTATCTCTGTCGCCGAGGAGGATCACCGCGATGCTGAAGACTGCGATTCTGGCCGGCGGCTGTTTCTGGGGCATGCAGGAGCTGTTCCGCCGGCTGCCCGGCGTGCGTTCGACGCGCGTCGGCTATACCGGCGGCGAGATGGCCACGCCGACCTACAACGACGTCAAGACCGGCACCACCGGCCACACCGAGGCGCTGGAAGTTGTCTACGACCCGGCCGAGATCTCCTACCGCGACCTGTTGGAGCTGTTCTTCCAGATCCACGACCCGACGACGCCCAACCGCCAGGGCAACGACGTCGGCTCGCAGTACCGCTCCGTGATCTTCGCCGCCGACGAGGCCGAGGCGCGCGAGGCCCGCGAGCTGATCGCCGAGGTCGACGCCTCCGGCCTGTGGCCCGGCAAGGTGGTCACGGAAGTGGTGCCGGCGATGCCGTTCACCGCGGCGGAGCCGGTGCACCAGGACTACCTGCAGCGCATCCCCCACGGCTACACCTGCCACTTCCCGCGCCCCGGCTGGCGCCTGCCGGCGCGCGCCAAGGCAGCCGGCGCGGCGTAAGCCACCTTGCGCTAATCTGCGGCCATGAACCCCGGCACGCCCGATCCCGTCGCCGGCCTGGCGGACCAGCGCTTTCGCCGGGCCGTCGCCATCCGCGACTGGCTGCTGGGCGAAGCGCGCGAGATCACCGACCCCAACGTCATCCTCGAAGGGCTCTGCCTCAAGCTGCGCGACGCCGGCGTGCCGATCGACCGCGGCATCAGCGCGATCGAGCTGCGCCACGCCGAGGCCGCCGCCAACGCGCGCATCTGGGAGCACGGCACCGGGGCGGCGCGCGAACACCTGTTCGCGCACGGCCAGGACGGCTCGGCGCTGACCGGCCGGCGGCCGCTCGCCGTCGCCCATGAGCGTGGCGAATGGCTGCGGCTCAGGCTCGCGGAGACGCCCGACGACGCCTACTACATGGTCGCCGACCTGAAGGCGCGCGGCTATGTCGACCACGTCTCGATCCCGGTCGTGCTGCTCAACGGCATGCGCTGCGGCTTCACCTTCGCGACCAAGTCGGCGGCGGGCTTCAGCGACGACGACATCGCGGTGCTGCGCACGGTCTTCCCGGCGCTGGCGGCGCTGATGGAAATCCTGGCCGTGCACCGCATCATGCGCGAAGTGCTGGGCATGTACGTCGGCCACGAGCCGCACCGGCGCATCCTCTCGGGCGACGTGCGCCGCGGCGAAGTACTGCGCATCCGCGCCGCCATCCTGTTCGCCGACATGCGCAACTACACCGGCCTGACCTCGTCGATGCCGGCGGAGGCGGCGACGGACCTCGTCAACCAGTACTACGACTGCATCGTGCCGCCGGTCGACGAGCGTGGCGGCGAGGTCCTGAAGTTCATCGGCGACGCGGTGCTGGCGATCTTCCGCGCCGGCGAGGGCGAGGAGACCGAGGCCTGCTGGCGCGCCTACGCGGCGGCGCAAGCGGGCCTCGTCAACGTCGACGCCCGCAGGGCCCGCGGCGACGAGCCGGCTTTCGACGTCGGCGTCGCGCTGCACTTCGGCGAGACGGCCTACGGCAACGTCGGTTCGGGCGCGCGCCTCGACTACACGGTGATCGGTCGCGACGTGAACCTGGCGGCGCGTATCGCCAGCCTGTGCGGGGCCGAACAGCGGCGGTTGCTGGTCTCCAGCGCCTTCAAGCGCCACATCGAAGGCGCCGGATTGAAGCCGCTCGGCACGTTCGACCTCAAGGGCCTGCCGGAGCCGGAGGAGGTCTTCGAGCCGGGCCCTACACCTCCTCCACCTTGAGCACGCCGGCGACGTCCTTCAGGGCCGCGCGCACCTGGGGCGTGCAGACGTAGCCGCCGGGCAGTCTGAGTTCGACCTCCTCGTCCTCGGCGGGCACCACCAGGCGGATCTGGCCCCGGCCCCGCCCGTTGCCGTTGTGCGCAAAGCAGTCGATGCGTTCGCGCAAGGACGCGAGCGGGCCGGCGTCGTCGAGCCACAGCTTGAGGCCGGCGGCGGCGTCGGCGGTGGCCTCATCCAGGTCCTCGACCTTCTGCGCGCGCAGGGACAGCTGCTCGCCCTCGAGCGAGGCGCCGACCCACAACAGCATCGGCCGGCCGGCGTCCAGCAGGTCGCGCGCCTGGGCCAGCACCTCCGAGAACATCACCACCTCGTAGACCCCCGAGGTGTCCGAGCACGTCACGAAGGCAAACCGGGCGCCGCTGCGCGCCGTGCGCTCGGACTTGGCCAGCATCGTGCCGGCCAGCTTGACCATGGCGCCGCCGCCTTGGGCCTCGACGGTGGCGTGCACGTCGCTGGAGGCGATGGCGCCGATGCGCTCCAGGCGCTTGGCGTAGTCGTCGAGCGGGTGGGCCGAGAGGTAGAACCCGATGGCGTCGAGCTCCTTCTGCAGCCGCTCCGCGCCCGGCCAGTCGTCGCGCGGCGGCAGGCGCAGCGGTTCGGCGGCCGTCTCGTCGCCGCCGCCGAACAGGCTGACCTGGCCGCTGTCGCGGTCCTCCTGCGCCGCGTGGGCGTGGCGCATGACCAGCTCGGCGGCGCCGAACACCTGGGCGCGGTTGGGGTTGAGGCCGTCGAAGGCGCCCGCCGCGGCCAGCGTCTCGATCTGCCGCTTGTTGACCACCTTGGCGTCGAGCCGCGCGGCGAGGTCGGCCAGGTCGCGGTAGGCGCCGTTGGCCGTGCGCTCGGCGACGATGGCCTCCATTGCGGCGCGGCCGACGCCCTTGATCGCCCCCAGCGCGTAGCGGATGCCAAGCTTGTTCTCGCCCACGTCCTCGACCGCGAACGTCGCCTCCGAGCGGTTGACGTCCGGCGGCAACAACGGGATGCCCAGGCGGTCGAGCTCGCGGCGGAAGCCGGCCAGCCGGTCGGTGTTGCCCATGTCGAGAGTCATCGACGCGGCGAGGAACTCGACCGGATGGTTGGCCTTAAGGTACGCCGTCTGGTAGGCGACCAGCGCGTAGCCGGTGGAGTGCGCCTTGTTGAAGCCATAGCCGGCGAACTTGTCGACCAGGTCGAAGACGTACTCGGCGCGCTCGCGCGGCACGCCGCGGGCCATGGCGCCGTCGACGAAGTGCTCGCGCTGCGCCGCCATCTCCGACTTGATCTTCTTGCCCATGGCGTTGCGCAGGACGTCGGCGTGGCCCAGCGTGAAGCCGGCGAACACCTGCGTGATCTGCATCACCTGCTCCTGGTAGATGATGACGCCGTAGGTGTCGGCGACGACCGGCTCGATGGTCTCGTGCAGAAACTCGGGTTTCTCGCGCTCGTACTTGCAGGCGACGTATTTCGGGATGTTCTCCATCGGGCCGGGGCGGAACAGCGCGACCAGCGCGATGATGTCCTCGAAGTTGTTGACCCGCGCCTCGCGCAGCAACTGGCGCATGCCCGAGCCTTCAAACTGGAACACGCCCATGGTGTCGCCACGGCTCATCATGTCGAAGGTCTGGGCGTCGTCGAGCGGCAGCGCGCCGATGTCGATCTCGACGCCTCGCCGGGCCAGCAAGTCGACCGCACGCTTCAGCACCGTCAGCGTCTTCAGGCCCAGGAAGTCGAATTTCACCAGGCCCGCCTTCTCGACGAACTTCATGCTGAACTGGGTGACCGCCATCTCCGAGCGCGGGTCGCGGTAGAGCGGGATCAGCTCCTTCAGCGGCCGGTCGCCGATGACGACGCCGGCGGCGTGGGTCGAAGCGTGGCGGTAGAGCCCCTCGAGCTTCAGCGAGACACGGATCAGCCGCCCGATCGCCTCGTCCTCGCGCTGCATCTCCTGCAGCGCCGGCTCGCCGTCGATGGCCTGCTGCAGCGTCACCGGGTTGGCCGGGTTGTTCGGCACCAGCTTGCAGATGCGGTCGACGCGGTTGTAGCCCAGCTCCATGACCCGGCCGACGTCGCGCAGCACGGCCCGCGCCTGGAGCTTTCCAAACGTGATGATCTGGGCGACGCGGTCGTGGCCGTATTTGGCCTGAACGTAGTCGATGACCTCGTCGCGCCGGTCCTGGCAGAAGTCGATGTCGAAGTCCGGCATCGAGATGCGGTCCATGTTGAGGAACCGCTCGAACAGCAGGTTGAAGCGCAGGGGATCGAGATCGGTGATGGTCAGCGCCCAGGCGGCGACCGAGCCGGCGCCCGAGCCACGCCCGGGTCCGACCGGGATGTCCCGCGCCTTGGCCCATTTGATGAAGTCGGCGACGATCAGGAAGTAGCCGGAATACCCCATCTTCTCAATGACTTCGAGCTCGAAGCTCAAGCGCTCGCGATAGGGCCGCTCGCGCTCCTCGCGGGCCTCCGGCGTCTCCTCGGCGACGGCGATCGCGGCGAGACGGTCGGCCAGGCCGGCCTCGGCCTGTAGGCGCATCTCCTCGCCTTCGGTGTGGCCGCTCTCGGTCGCGAACGGCGGCAGGATCGGGTCGCGCGCCTCCGGCATGAAGGCGCAGCGACGGGCGATGGCGACGGTGTTGGCGACCGCTTCGGGCAGGTCGGCGAAGAGCTCCGCCATCTCCTCGGCGGTCTTGAAGCGGTGCTCGGGCGTGCAGCGCCGCCGCTCCGCCTGGCCGATATACGCGCCGTCGGCGATGCACAGCAGCGCGTCGTGCGCCTCGTATTCGTCGGCATCGAGGAAGAACGCCTCGTTCGTGGCCACGAGCGGCAGCTCGCGGGCGTAGGCCAGCTCGACCAGCGCCGGCTCGATGCGGTCCTCGACCGCGACGCCGTGGCGCTGCAGCTCGACGTACAGCCGGTTCGGGAACAGCGTCTGCAGCCGGCCGAGATAGTCTCCGGCCGCGTCGCCCTGCCCTTCGGCCAACAACCTCCCGACGCCACCGGCCGGGCCGCCGGTCAGCGCCAACAGCCCGTCGGTGCAGCCGTCCAGATCGGCGAGCGCCAGGTGCGGGTCGTGGGCGTCGGCGGCGTCGAGATAGGCGCGGCTGACCAGGTCGAGGAGATTCTTGTATCCGGCCTCGTCTTGGACCAGGAGGACC
>Ga0066189_10000204_pt1 | contig 9194 bp, 6 predicted proteins | sample WorMetilPIANOSA1_FD_59454 | JGI IMG/M metagenome (GOLD analysis project Ga0066189, IMG submission 59454) | Marine gutless worms symbiont microbial communities from Max Planck institute for Marine Microbiology, Germany - Olavius ilvae PIANOSA.1... | ecosystem: Host-associated > Annelida >...
CCGCGATCTCGCGCACCGCCGCCGTGTCCTTGCGGTCCAGCGCCACGCGCAGGCGGTCTCGCGCGGCCTCGTCGAGGTCCAGCTCGGCGACCGCCGCGGCCGCCAGCGCCGGCGAATTGAGGTCCAGCGTCAGGTCGCCCACCCCGGCGGCGGCGAGGGCCGCGACCGCGCCCAGCGCGACCTCGACGTCGGCGGCGATGGTGTCGCTGCCGATCAACTCGACGCCGGCCTGGGCGAACTGCCGCTCGGGCCTCAGCTGGGTGCCGCGCACGCGCAGCACCTGGCCGGCATAGGACAGGCGCAGCGGGCGCGGCGCGTTCTTCAGGCGCGTCGCCGCGATGCGGGCGATCTGCAGCGTCATGTCGGCGCGCACACCCATCATGCGCTGGCTGACCGGATCCATCATCCGGAAGACCTGCTCCGACAGGCCCGGGTCGGCGACCAGCGTGGTTTCGAACTCGACCAGCGGCGGCTTGACCCGGTCGTAGCCGCGCGCGGCGAACGCCTCCATCAGGCGCTCGATCAGCGCGGCCTCGTGCGCCGCGTCGGGCGGCAGGAGGTCGTGCAGGCCGGCGGGCAGCAGCGCGGTTTCGGCGGAGTCGGCCATGGAGTGGTCTGTGGGTGACGGCGCGGCGGGGGCTTCTGCTACCCCGGATCGCCGGAAGGGGCAAGGATCAGGGCGCGGCGCGCACCAACGTCCCGTCGGCCAGGCCGTAGACGACGGCGTTGCCGACCGCCAGCACCGCCGTCGCGATCGGCGCGTCGTGCTCGATGCGCGCCAGTTCCGTGTCGATGCCGCCCGCGAAGCTCATGACCCGCAATGATCGCCGGGAGGCGTCGGGCAAGGCCAAGTCGACGACGCCGTCCGCATTCCAGTCGAGCGGCGCCGCCATGTCCTGCTCGCGGCTACCGATACCGTGGTTCGAGAAGCCGGTCACGGCCCCGTCGGGGTTGAGGCCGGCGGCGCCGAATTCGTAGAGCCGCAGCGTGCCACCGATGTGCGGCGTCTCGACATAGGCGACTTCGATCCGGCCATCGCCGTCCAGGTCCGCCGCCACCGCCGGGTTGAGCCAGCGATGGGCACGCCCGATCGGCGGCGTCGCGACGCGGCGCACCAAACGGTCGTCCGCGAGGCCGTAGACCGCGAGCGCCGCGCCGCGGGTCAGCGAGCTCTCGACGACGACGATCTCGTCGCGGCCGTCGCCATCCAGGTCGCCCAGACGCGCGCGCCGGTCCTCGAACACCGCGCCGGGTCCCAGCGCCAGGCGCACGACCTCGCCGTCCCCGCGCATGACCGCCAGGCCGCCGGCCTCGATGGCGTCGCCCAGGATGCCGTGGCCATAGCGCGTCGTCGGCGCCACCAGCCAGGCGGCGCGCACGTCGTTGCCGGCCGTCTCCTCGCCGTCGGGCAGCATGTCGGGGCGCGCGGGGCGCGGTCGCGGGTCGCGGTCCAGCGGCCTGAGGTCGAGGCCGTCGAGGACGAACGCGCGGCCGTCGCCGCGGATCAGCGCGATCGTCCCGTCGCTCGTGGGCCAGCCGCTGCCGATGCCGTCGGCGCGGACCAGTGCAGCGATGCCTTCCGGCACCGCCCGGGTCTCGACGGTCTGCGCCAGCGCCGGCGCGGCAAACACCAGGCCGGCGAGGACCGCAATTCGCATCAGAACGCCAGCGGTTTGACCTGGCCGACCTGGGACAGCTCCGCGACCTGCTCGATGATGTCCGCCGGCACCGCGTCGTCGACTTCCAGGAGCGCGATGGCATCGCCGCCCTCATGGTCGCGGCCCAGGTGAAACGACGCGATGTTGATGCCGGCCTCGCCGAAGATCGTGCCCAGATGACCGATCAGCCCGGGCGAGTCCTCGTTGGTGACGTAGAGCATGTGCGGGCCCAGCTCGGCCTCGATCGGGATGCCCTTGACGTTGACCAGTCGCGGCTTGTCGCCGCCGAACAGCGTGCCGCAAAGGCCGCGGGTCTGGTTCTCGGTCTCCACCTCGACGCGGATCATGCTGAGGTAGTCGACCGGCCGGGCGTGGTGCACCTCGATGACGTCGATGCCGCGTTCCGTCGCCATCACCGGCGCCGACACCATGTTGACCGAATCAAGCAGCGGCTGCAGCAGGCCCTTCAACACCGCGGCGGTCAGCGGCCGCGTGTTGAGCTCGGCCGCGTGGCCCTCATAGGCGATGGTGACGGTCTTGATGCCGCTCTCGGTGAGCTGCCCGGCAAAACTGCCAAGCTGCTCGGCCAACTCCATGTAAGGCCTCAGCTTGGGCGCGTCCTCGGCACTGACGGCGGGCACGTTCAGCGCGTTGGTCACCGCGCCGGTCAACAGGTAGTCGCTCATCTGCTCGGCGATCTGGATCGCCACGTTCTCCTGCGCTTCCGCGGTCGAGGCGCCGAGGTGCGGCGTGCAGATCACGTTCTCCATGCCGAAGAGCGCGTTGTCCTTGGCCGGCTCGGACTCGAATACGTCCAGCGCCGCCGCGGCGACGTGGCCGGTGTCCAGCGCCGCCTTGAGGTCCGCCTCGACGATCAGGCCGCCGCGGGCGCTGTTGACGATGCGCACGCCGGGCTTGGTCTTCTCCAGCGCCGCCGCGTCGATCAGGCCACGGGTCTGGTCGGTCAGCGGCGTGTGCATCGTGATGATGTCGGCGCGGCGCAGCAGGTCCTCCAGGTCGACCTTCTCGACGGCCAGTTCCTCGGCCCGCATCGGCGACAGGAAAGGATCGAAGGCGACGGTCTTCATCTTCAGGCCGTGGGCGCGCTCGACGACGATCGAGCCGATGTTGCCGCAGCCGATGACGCCCAGCGTCTTGCCCGTCAGCTCGGTGCCCATGAAGCGGGTCTTCTCCCACTTGCCGGCGTGCGTCGAGGCGTTGGCCTGCGGGATCTGGCGCGCCATCGCCATGATCATGGCGATGGCGTGCTCGGCCGTGGTGATGGCGTTGCCGAAGGGCGTGTTCATGACCACGACGCCGCAGGTCGTCGCCGCCGGCACGTCGATGTTGTCGACGCCGATGCCGGCTCGGCCGATGACCTTCAGGCGGTGGGCCGCGGCGATAATCTCCTCGGTCGCCTTGGTCGCCGAGCGCACGGCGAGGCCGTCATAGTCGCCGATGATGGCCAGGAGGTCGGCCGGGTCGAGGCCGGTCTTGACGTCGGTCTCGATGCCGCGCTCTTCGAAGATCGCTTGCGCGCGCGGGCTCAGCTTGTCGGAAATCAGTACTCTGGGCATGGCGCGGTGCTTCCCATGGAGAAAGGGTCGAGTCGGGGCCGGCGACCGGCGGTCAGGCAGCGGCGGCCGTGGCCTCGCTCTTGACGGTGGCGAAGGCCCAGTCGAGCCAGGGCAACAGGCTGGCGACGTCGTCGTTCTCGACCGTGGCGCCGGCCCAGATGCGCAAGCCCGGCAGCGCGTCGCGATAGCTGCCGATGTCGTGGGCCACACCCTCCGCGTCGAGCAGTGCGGCGACGCGCTTGGCGGCCGCCCCCTGGGCCTCCGCGGACAGCCCGGCAAACCACGGATCGACGATCCTGAGGCAGACGCTGGTGCACGACCGCGAAGCCGGATCGCGGGCCAGGAAGTCGACCCAGTCGGTCCCCTCGACCCACGCCGCGATCGTCGCGAGATTGCTCTCCGCCCGTTCGATCAGGCCGTCGAGCCCGCCGCTCTCGGCGGCCCAGGCGAGACCGTCCAGCGCGTCCTCGACGCACAGCAGCGACGGCGTATTGATGGTCTCGCCGCGGAAGATGCCGTCGATCAGCTCGCCGCCCTTGGTCAGCCGGAAGACCTTGGGCATCGGCCAGGGCGGCGTGTGGCTCTCCAGCCGCGCGACGGCGCGCGGGCTGAGCGCCAGCATGCCGTGCGCCCCCTCGCCGCCCAGCACCTTCTGCCAGGACCAGGTGACGGCGTCGAGCTTGTCCCAGGGCAGGTCCATGGCGAAGACCGCCGAGGTGGCGTCGCACAGGGTGAGCCCTTCGCGGTCGGCGGCGATCCAGTCGCCGTCGGGCATGCGCACCCCCGAGGTCGTGCCGTTCCAGGTGAACACGACATCGCGGTCCGGCGCCACCTGGCCGAGGTCGGGCAGCGCGCCGTAGTCGGCCTCCAGCACGCGCACGTCGTCGAGCCGGAGCTGCTTGGTGACGTCGCTCAGCCAGCCCTTGCCGAAGGCCTCCCAGGCCAGCACGTCGACGCCGCGGGCGCCCAGCAGCGACCACATCGCCATCTCGAACGCGCCGGTGTCCGAACCGGGTACGATGCCCAGCAGGTGGTCGTCGGGCAGGCCCAACAGCGCGCGGCTGCGCTCGATGACTTCGTTCAGGCGCGCCTTGGCGGGAGCGGCGCGGTGCGAGCGGCCGAGCACCGCGCCCTCCAGCCGGTCGAGCGACCAGCCGGGACGTTTGGTGCAGGGGCCTGAGGAGAAATTGGGATTGGCCGGCCGTGAACTCGGCCGCACGGCGTGCTCTGTCATGGTCTCGCGTCCCTTGCAGAACGCCGCGCCCCGTTGGGGGGGCGTGGCCCGCGCGCGAAGATAGGGAGATTCCCGCCGCGGTCAACGGCCAATTTGCTGCGGCGCAACAGAGACCGGGTTCAGAGCCCGTAGTACCAAGGCGCGAACAAACTAAAGGTTAACCAGATCAACAGCGTCAGCGGCACGCCGGCGAGCACGAAATCGGTGAAGCGATAGTGCCCCGGCGCCATGACCAGCAAGTTGGTCTGGTAGCCGATCGGCGAGGCGAAGCAGCAGTTGGCGCCAAACACCACGGCGACGGCGAAGGCCTCGACCGGGACGTCGAGCCCCTGGGCCAGGCTGAGCGCAATGGGCGTGAACAGCACCGCCGTCGCCTTGGTGCTGATCAGGTTGGACAGCACGGCGACGAGCAGGAAGAAGGCCGAGAGCGCCACCGCCGGCCCGGCGTCGCCGACGACCGCCAGGAGTTGCGCCGCGAGGTACATGGCGCCGCCGGTGGCCTGCAGCGCCGCGCCGAGCGCCAGCGCCGCGGCGATCGTCGCAATGACGCTGCCGTCCAGCGCGCGCGACGCCTGGCGCGTGTTGAGCACGCCAGCGACCAGCATGGCGACGGCGCCGGTCAGCGCGGCGACGACGACGGGCACCAGCCCGCTCGCGGCGGCCGCGACGACGAGCACGAAGACGCCCAGCGCCCGCCGGCCATAGCGCCGGTCGGCCAGTTCCGTCGCCGACCACTCGATGGGCAGCACGTCGTGGTTGCCGCGCAGGCCCAGGACGCGGCTGCGCGGCCCCATGATCAGCAGCACGTCGCCGGCCTCCAGCCGGATTTCGGTGACGCGCTGGCGCAGCATCTGGGTGCGCCGGCCAATGCCCAGCACGACGCAGCCGAAACGGTAGCGGAAGCCGATCATCTCCAGCGTCTGGCCGATCATGCGCGACGCCGGCGTGACCATGACCTCCTGCAGCACCTGGGGGTCGCGCCCCTTCTCGCCCGGCTCGACCGGCTCGATCTCGGCATCGTCGCCGAACGGGCCGGCGAGCTCGGGCGTCAGCATGTCCGTGTCGCCCTTGACCGCGTCGGTCAGCGCCCGCCGCGTCGCCGCGACGACCAAGACGTCGCCGGCCTCCAGCACCAGGTCCTCGAACGGCGGCACGAAGGCGTGCTCGCGGCGCATCACCATGCGCACGGTGACGTCCTTGAGCGAGGGGAAGAAGCCGCCGCGCGGCGCCGCACCGGCCAGCTTGGACCTGGCCGAGACGGTGATCTGGGCGATGAACTGCTTGCCGCCGCCGGGGTCCAGCTCGGTCGCCAGCGGCGCCCGGTCGGGCAACAGGCGCGGCGCGATCAGCAGCACGTAGACCAGGCCGACGGCGGCCAGCACCGCGCCCGGCACGGTGAACTCGAAGAACGAGAAGCCGGTGCCGCGCAGGATCTCGAGCTCGCCCGAGACCAGGAGGTTGGTCGACGAGCCGATCAGCGTCAGCATGCCGCCCAGGATCGCCGCGAAGCTGAGCGGCGCCATGAGCCGGCTGGCCGAGCGGCCGAGGCGTTCGGCGAGCGCCTGCATGATCGGGATGAAGATCACCACGACCGGGATGTTGTTGAGCACGCCGGAGATCACCAGCACCGCGAGGAAGGCCAGCCCGGCCGCGGCGATCGGATGGCCGCGGGTCGCGGCCAGCAGCAGGCTGGCGCCGGCCTCGAGCGCGCCCGACTGCACCAGCCCCTGACCGATCACCAACAGCGCCGCGACGGCGAGCAGCGCCGGGCTGGCGAAGCCCGCCAGCAGCACCTCCGGCGGCAACAGGTCGACGCCCTGCGCATCGGTGACCGGCACGATGCGGAACAGCACCAACAGCGCGCAGATCACGCCGACCGAGGACACCGTCATCGGCAACCACTCGGACGCGTACAACACCAGCGCGCCGAAGATCACCGCGAACGTCAGCCACATGCCCAGATTGGGCTCGGCGATCGGCACTCGCTGCCCTCCGATTCCCCAAGCCTAGGATAGCACGCGGGGTGGTGCGCTTAGCGGCCGGTCGGCCGTGCCGGCCCGCACCTCCGCCCGGCCACCCTGAGCATACTGTCGCTGGGTGGCCGGGCGGGGGAGCGGGCCGGTACCGCGCAGAACCTATGTGTCGCGCCGGCGAATAATCCCGGTGGTCTCGAAGGTGGCGACCGTGTCGCCCGCCTGGTTGGCGATCGTGAACGCCAGACGCAGCGGCCCGCGGTCGGGCTTCGAGCGCGAAATCCACGCGTCGATGACCTCGACGGTCGTGGTCAGCGTGTCGCCGGCGTAGACGGGCGCGGTCCAGCGCACCTCGTCCATCGCCGGGCCGCCCATGCTCGATTCGTCGATCAGCCCCAGGCGGATGAACTGGCCGAACGCCGCGGCGATGGTCTGGAAGCCGCTGGCGATCAGGCCGTGGTACGGCCCCGCCGCCGCGGCCGCGGGATCGGTGTGGATCCACTGCGGATCGTAGGCTTGCGCGAAGGCGACGATCTCCGCTTCGTCGAGCCTGACGGGGGCGGTCGCGAACACTTCGCCGACGGTGAAGTCGTCGAGATAGCGGGACATGGGCGGACGCGTGCGTTGCTGGCGGGGGCGCGCACTGTAGGGGCGAGGACGAATCGCGCGCAATGCCATCACGTGCGGCGCCATACACGGCGTTGCCTTCCTCGCCTATGTCGAGCAGGTCCTCGTCCCGACCCTCAAGCCCGTCGACATCGTCATCATGGATAATCTGTCCGCCCACAAGCCAACCGCCGTCCGCCAAGCGATCGAGAAGGCCGGCGCCGGCGCGATCCAGGTGCGCGCCTACACGCGGGAGGGCGACGAGCGCGTGCGCGCTCACACGCGCAGCCGGCCGCACACGATTCGGGGTCACACGATTCGGGGTCACGGAATTCGGGGTCATCACGGAATTCGGGGTCAGGTCTTGCAATGCCTCGAGGGAATTCGGGGTCAGGGAATTCGGGGTCAGGTCTTGCAATGCCTCGGGTCAGGGAATTCGGGGTCAGGTCTTGCAATGCCTCGGGAATTCGGGGTCGAATTCGGGGTCAGGTCTTGCAATGCCTCGTGGCGGGGTCAACCGCCTCTGCTCTCCAACCGCCGCACGGCGCGGCTCACGGTGCTGTAGTGCACGCCGAAGTGCCGGGCGATCGCGGCCTGGCTGTAGCCGCCTGACAGATAGGCGCGGGCCATGGCTTCGCCGCGATCGGGGCAAGCGGCGGCAATCTCCGCGAGCGGCGGCGGCGGGGCCTCGTGCTGCGCCGCCGGGACCTCGGAGAGATCGGCGTCGGGCTGGAGCCGGCCCCGCATGTCCGCGGCGAAGGACTCCGAGCCCAGATAGATCTGCTGCTTGAGCTCCTGCCAGATGCTCGGGCGCCCGATGCCGTCGGCGACGAAGGCGATATAGCGCGCCTGCGCGCGATCGCGGGCGGCCGAAATGGGACAAGAGCCCGTCGCCATCCTGCCACGCGGGCGCCGCCGTCTCGCCCGCGGTCGCCCGATAGCTCGACCACTTCCAGCGGCGTGGCTGGCGCGCCCTCCCCGCCCGCACCGGGTTGAGCACCACGTAGCGGCAAAGCTCAAGCAGATAGGCCTCGCGATCGACCAGGATGGCCTTGTAGCGGCCCTGGAAGACATGCCCGACGCGCCCGTGCGCCCGGTTGACGGCCTGGGTGTAGACGCCGTTGAGCTGGCGCATGCCGCGGGCGAGGTTGGGCTCCGGCGTCTCGATCACGAGGTGATAATGGTCGGTCATCTGGCACCAGGCGGGACAGCGCCAGCCGAACCGCCCGCAGACCTGGCCGAGGATGTCGAGGAAGCGGCGGCGGTCGTCATCGTCGAGGTAGATGTCGCCCCGCGCGTTGCCGCGCGCCGTCACGTGATAGAGCGCGCCGGCAAACTCGATGCGCAGAGGGCGCGCCATGTCGCGGTCATGTCATGCCCTGTGCGGCAATGCAAGACCTGACCCCATTGCGCGTGTGCCCTGTGCGGCAATGCAAGACCTGACCCAATTGCGCGTTTGACCCCATTGCGCGTTTGTCTAATGCCGACGTGGTGACACTGTAGTTTGAATATGGGCCGGCACCGATCCGGAGCGATCAGGCGTCATAAGACCGCCTAGTGATTTATCGCATCCTCGAAGATCGCGCACTGCGGTAGAGTCACCGTGCGCAGCCGAGACAGGTCGCTTCAGACGCCGCCGCGCTTACACTCCCATCTTTGACACTTATGGGGGGACAATTCGATGGATGCACAGGCGTTATATAACCAATGCATTGAACAGCACAAGTTCATCCAAGAACAAGAGATAACCCCGGGGAATTGCATCTATGCTTCAACTTCGAGCCCGAGAGCCTGCGCGACTTCATGATGGTCTGCAGGAAGAGCACGCTCTATGGAACACACTCGTACTTTGTTCTCCCGTTTAACGTGAGCTCATGTGCTGCATACATTGACCCATACGTAGAGGAGCCGGTTGGCCGCCGGTATTCCGTGGATTCTCAGTTCGCTAATCTCTTGGAGGCGAGCGCAGCCTATCGAGATTACATAACCTTACTGCCGGAGTCCGTGGTCACTCCTCATCCGACCAACTGGGATACAGCGACGATGCTGAACGCGAAGCTTCACAATACATTCTTGAAGAGACAACTCCTAGAGCGGGATTCCCGTAGGCGGAATCATTTTGGGGTTTCCGCGCGGGCGAGGTTCT
>Ga0066189_10000205_pt1 | contig 9164 bp, 11 predicted proteins | sample WorMetilPIANOSA1_FD_59454 | JGI IMG/M metagenome (GOLD analysis project Ga0066189, IMG submission 59454) | Marine gutless worms symbiont microbial communities from Max Planck institute for Marine Microbiology, Germany - Olavius ilvae PIANOSA.1... | ecosystem: Host-associated > Annelida >...
GTATACTAAAAACCTTGCACTAAAGTGCATAGTTTTTACTAACGTGTTGGGACAATAAAATTTATTCTCTCCAAAAATTCTTTATCACTCATTTAGGAATTATTCGTGTAAATATACTTATAAATAGTAATACGCCTTGTTCGCCGTTTTGGCAAGTCGGACGCCTTTACAGGCAACACCAAAATCGGGTAGTGGTTAAGGTTTAAGTTGGGCGCGCCACGCGGTTTGGTCCCCCTCTCCCTCCGAGAGTGTCGCAAAAGCCCCTCTCCCGCCGGGAGAGAGCCTGCTCCGGGTGCTTGGGGAGAGGGGATCAAATAAAAGAACTGGGGAGTAGTTAATGAACCGCTCTACGCAACCACTTAAAAATTTACCACTACCAAAAGCGCAGCGGTTCCAATCAGCCCAGTATCTCCATCCCGCCCAGATAGCCCCGCAATGCCTCGGGTATCCGCACCCTGCCGTCCGCCTGCTGATAGTTCTCCAGCACCGCCACCAGGGTCCGGCCTACGGCCAGGCCCGAGCCGTTGAGGGTATGGAGCAGCTCGGGCCGACCGGTCTCCGGGTTGCGCCAGCGGGCCTGCATCCGCCGCGCCTGGAAGTCCTCGAAATTGCTGCAGGACGAAATCTCCCGGTATCTCTGTTGGCCCGGCAGCCAGACCTCCAGATCATAGGTCTTGGCGGCGGAGAAGCCGAGATCCCCCGTGCACAGGGTCACCACCCGGTAGGGCAGGCCAAGGCGTTGCAGGATCGTTTCGGCATGGCCCGTGAGCGCCTCCAGGGCGGCATAGGAGTCCTGGGGCCGCACCGCCTGTACCAGCTCCACCTTCTCGAACTGATGGTGGCGAATCAGGCCCCGGGTGTCCTTGCCGTAGGAACCCGCCTCGCTGCGGAAGCAGGGGGTGTGGGCCACCCACTTGCGGGGCATGTAATCGGCGGCGACGATGCAGTCCCGGACCAGATTGGTGACCGGGACCTCCGCGGTCGGGATCAGGAACAGGTCCCGCTCCCCCGGAATCTTGAACAGATCCGCCTCGAATTTCGGCAGCTGACCCGTGCCGTACAGACTCTCGGCGTTGACCAGATAGGGCACATAGGTCTCGGTATAGCCGTGCTCGGTGGTGTGGGTATCCAGCATGAACTGGATCAAGGCCCGATGCAGCCGGGCCAAGGGACCGCTCAGGACCACGAAGCGCACGCCGGCCAGCTTGGCCGCCGTGTCGAAATCCATCCAACCCCTGGGCACACCCAGATCCACATGGTCTTTGGGCGCGAAATCGAAGACCCGCGGCGCACCCCAGCGCCGCTCTTCCCGATTGTCGGCCTCCCCCGTGCCGTCGGGGACGTCGGCGTGGGGAAGGTTCGGCAGACCCCGGGCAAGTCCCTGTAATTCTTCCTGCAAATCGGCAAGCCGTGCCTGGGCCGTTTTGAGCCGCTCGCCCAGGTCGGCCACCTCCGCCAACAGGGGCGCGGTGTCTTCACCCGCGGCCTTGGCCTTGCCAATGGCTTTGGAACGGCGGTTGCGCTCGTTCTGCAACTCCTGGGTCTCGACCTGCAGCGCCTTGCGCCGGGCCTCCAGGGCCTCGCAGCGCTCCTTGTCCAGCGTCACACCCCGCCGCGCCAACTGCGCGGCGATATAGGAGAGCTCGCTCCGCAGCAATCGAGGATCTAGCATGGTTTCCTGCCCCCTTCGATGGTAACCGGCCAGGACACCACATGCCCCGGCGCGACGAAATCCGCAATTCGCTCGAGGGCCCGCTCCGCCTTCTCCGGCAGGTCGAAGAACTCCAGCACCAGCGGCAGATCCACCGAGAGATCCACCAGCGAGGCGTCGTGCACCACCCCCGAGCCCCCATAGCCGGCGATCCCCCGCATGACCGTAACGCCGCACACCTGCAGCTCGTCATGCAGGCAGCTCAACAAGGGTTTCATCTCGTGATCCGACTCCGAGAGATAGACCCGGACCATCAGGGCACGGATACGGCTCATAACCACCTCCCGAGCAACAGGCCCGCCCAGCAGGCCGACAGACAGACCAGCACACTCAGCATCACGTTGAGCAAGGCCCGGCCCGGATAGCCTGCCTCGATCAGGGCCAGGGTCTCCATCGAAAACGTGGAGAAGGTGGTAAAGGCCCCCAGCAATCCCACCAACACAGCGGCCCGTAGCTCCGGCCCGGCGGTCGACCGCTCCATGAAGAGGACGAACAACAGGCCCATCAGGAAAGACCCCAAACTGTTCACCACCAGCGTTCCCCAGGGCAGCTCCCGGCCCAGCAGACGATAGACCCCGCTCGACATCCAAAAACGCCCCAGGGCCCCCAATGCACCGCCACCGGCAATGGCCAAGATCTGCAACAAGCCCCTGTCCTCTTCCGAAAACCCAATAGTCTACACTGGCCTGTCGATGAATGATGGTATCAAGGGTCCGCTGTGAGGACTACACACGCGCCCACACGGAGTCAAGTCTTGCGCGGGTGGTGGCTACTCCACTGGATAGGACACCGGTGACTACTTCGGCCTACCCGACTCTCGCGTCAGCAAGATCATGCCGGTGGCCAGTGGAACGAAAGCAAAAGCAACTCGGGCTGGACACAGCTGCGCGGTGCTTTGCTATGATGCGGGATGATTCAAAACTCACACGCGGAGAATTGGAATGAACCAGGACGAAATGAAAAAGCTGGCCGCCAAGGCCGCTCTGGAATATGTAAACGACGGTATCATCGGTGTCGGTACGGGCTCCACCGTCAATCACTTCGTCGACTTTCTGGCTACCATCAAGGAGCGCATCCAGGGGGCCGTCTCCAGCTCCGAGACCTCGACGGCCCACTTGAAGAAGCGGGGAATCCCGGTGCTGGATCTCAACGCTGCCGGAGAGCTCGATCTCTACGTCGACGGCGCGGACGAATCGAACCACCGGCTCCAGCTGATAAAGGGCGGCGGCGGGGCCCTCACACGCGAGAAGATCATCGCCGCGGCTAGCAAACAGTTCGTCTGTATCGCCAGCGACGGCAAGCTGGTGGATGTGTTGGGCGCATTTCCCCTGCCGGTGGAAGTCATCCCCATGGCCCGCAGCTCTGTGGCGCGGCAACTGGTCAAGCTTGGCGGCACGCCGGTCTGGCGCGAAGGATTCGTGACCGACAACGGCAATCCGATCCTGGATGTCCACAACCTGGACATCATGGAGCCATCAAAGCTGGAGCAGGAAATCAACAATATCGCCGGGGTCGTAACCGTCGGTATCTTCGCCCTGCGACCGGCGGATGTGCTGATTCTGGGGACCGAGGAAGGCGCCAAGACCGTGACCGCGTAGCCCTCTAAACCCTTGAGTAGCGTGATCACACCCGATGAACATCCAGGTGCACAAGAACGCCCGGACCACCCCGGCGATCCGTCTGGAGCTGCAGGCACAACCGGCGACGGTGAGCAACCGGGAACTCGCCGAAGCCTATGGTCTCAGCCGGCACACCGTGGCCAAATGGCGTCAACGGGTGGGGACGGCCGATGCTTCGCACCGCCCGCACCGGCTCCATGCCACCCTGAGCGCGGCCCAGGAGGCGGTGGTGGTGGCGTTGCGTGAAACCTTGCTGTTGCCCTTGGATGACCTCCTGGCAGTGACTCATGAGTTCATCCATCCCGAAGTCTCTCGATCCGGTCTGAATCGCTGTCTGCGCCGCCACGGTGTCTCTAATCTCAAGACCCTCAGCCCTCAGGAGGAAGGCGCTCAGACACCGGTGAAGCCCTTCAAGGCTTATGCGCCGGGCTTTGTGCAGGTCGCTGTGAAGTACCTGCCCCGACTGCCGGATGAGGACCACCGGCAGTATCTCTTCGCCGCCATCGACCGCGCCACCCGCTGGGTCGATGTGGAATTTCTTCAGGACAAATCAGCCGCGTCCACCGCCGGCTTCCTCGAGCGCCTGATCGACCAGGCCCCGTTCAACATCACCACGGTCCTTACCGACAACGGCAAGGAATTTACCGATCGCTTCTGCGCCGCCGGCGAGCGCCACCCAACCGGTGCCCACGCCTTCGATCGGGTCTGTACCGACAACCACATTGAGCATCGGCTCAGCAAACCCGGAACCCCCCAAACCAACGGCATGATCGAACGCTTCAACGGCCGCATCGCCGACGTCTTGGCGACCACCCGCTTCGATTCATCCCAGCACTTGGCCGAGACCATCAAACGCTACGTCCAGGTCTATAATCACCACATCCCGCAGCAGGCCTTGGGCCACATGACACCCCTTCAGGCCATGAAAAACTGGGACCAAAAACAGCCCAACCTCTTCAATAAGAAGGTCTATTAACCCATATCTACGCGGGCTTGCCACCACACTCATGATAAACATACGCGGTCTTTGTTGGCCCGTCGGAATCAACCCACTCCGCTGACATATCCTTTATGTCTACCGAACACATCATAAGCTTTTTGGGCTGCCTTACCACTATATTCCTCCCTTTCATTTTCATATTTTAAGCTGAATTCGACGACGACAGGCCTATCCTCTTCACCGGCTCCGTCGTACCATGCGATTAATGCGCACTCGGCTTCCACTTTAGGGCTCTTCCTGATTTGAAAATCGGCTCCCGTAATGACTATTTCTCTAGCAGCGAAATCTTTTACCACTGCAATGGCCTCACTCTTTTGATAAGGTTTCAGCCGGTTCTTCAGGTCCGGATACAATTTCGCGAGATCCTTCAGCTTGTTTAGAGATTTGCCATCCGCTATCGGCTGCTTCGTAGAGAAGCTGTAAAGCTTAGTGAATGGAAGTTTAATATCCTCTTCGAATTTCGTTTTACCATTCTCAACGTCAGCAGCAACCATTTCTCTGTCTTGGGAAATGTAGCGGTCCGGATGTCGGAATTTGATCGTGACCTCACGCTTCCCTGAGTTAAGGTCAACTCGCTCTCGAAGAACGTAGTTGTTTTCTCGTAGACGACGATCCGCGGTGTCGTAGAACCTGACAATTCTTTGCTTTTCTACCCGCTTGAGACTACCGTCAGTGTCAAAAACGATATCTTGAATTGAATCTTCGAAAGCGTGCCAAAAATCTCCGGCCCGCTCAAGAAGATCGACTTGCAAGCCAACGAAGCGCTCTTTCTTAAGCATAACCTTGTACTCGCGGGAGACCACATGCTGTTTCATCGTTTTCTCCATGTTGAGTGATCACGGCAGCCGCGCATGACATCGACAGAAAGGCCACCGAACGGTTTTTTTAGACTGCACGCAGACAGGTGTTCACCACATCCTCCGGGTGCCTCTGAATATCCCGCTTGAATCGTGTTGGCTCGTTCCCACGCTCCAGCGTGGGAACGCAATTGTGGCCGCTCCAGCGGCCAAGGTTTCATGACGCTGGAGCGTCCGGACTTGCTCCCACGCTGGAGCGTGAGGAGCCAGAGCCGAGGGCGGATTTTGTGGGGATACTTCACCCACCGAACGGTTTTTTTAGACTGCACGCAGACAGGTATTCACCACATCCTCCGGGTGCCTCTGAATATCCCGTTTGAATCGTCCGAGATAGGGCTCCGGATCAATCAGGCGGTCAGCATGCGAGTATCCTTGATGGCCTTGTCGATGGCGTCGCTGTGAATGATCTTCGATCCCTTGGGGACCGCTTTTCTGGCAAGCCCGAACAGCACCTTGCCGGGGCCGACCTCAAAGAAGGTGTCACACCCTTCGGCAACGGCCGTCGCCAGGGTATCGGTCCACAAGACCGGGCTATCGATCTGCTTGATCAAGTTGTCGATGATGTAGGGCTGAGCCAATTGTCCGGTCACATTGGCGATGACCGGGTGCGCGGTGGGATTCAGTGGCGTACCCTCCAGCTCGGGAATCATTGCTTCCCGCGCCGGTGCCATCAAGCTGGAGTGGAAGGGTGCGGATACCGGCAGCGGTGTGCACCGGATCTTGTCGTCGGCGAGGGCCTTGGTAAGGGCCTCCACGGCCGTTTTATGTCCCGAGACGATCTGCTGTTGCGGACCATTGAAATTGACGACCTCGACGGTGCCGAGACGCGTGTCTATGGCCTTACATTTCTCGATCAAGGCTGCCGGGGCCGGGCCGATTACCGCGGCCATGGCGCCGGTTCCTTCCGGAACCGCCCTTTGCATGGCCTGACCACGCATCCTCACCAGACTGACCGCCCGCGTAAAATCGAGCTTACCGGCCGCAACCAATGCCGAGTACTCGCCTAGACTGTGGCCCGCAAACAGCTTTGGGCGCAGCTCCGTTTCACGCGTCAGGATCCGCCAGACGGCAATACTGGTCGTCAGGATGGCCGGTTGTTGATTGGCGGTCAGCCGTAGCTCCGCTTCCGGGCCGTCGAAGCACAGCTCACTGAGCTTGAAATCCAGTACTTCATCGGCCTCCGAAAAGGTATCGCGGGCCACCTCGAATCCGTCGCACAGTGCCTTACCCATGCCCACGTATTGAGAGCCCTGGCCGGGGAACATCGCTAACATATTTGCCATGATTGAATACTCTTAAGGTTCAAAACGGAACGCCTGTCGTCCGCACCCATCAGGGTCGGATAGGGTTTTCTCGGAAATCGGTATCGGCCCTGCAAGACCTCGAAGAATTCGTCGAATGTTAGCCGTGGCAATGGTGTCGAGCAAGACTCGGATATTCCTTCACCGGCAAACGCAACATAAAGCCCGCCGAAAACAGGATCTTGCGGGATAAGCTGCCCGTCGCAGGTAAGGTAGACCGGTGCCCCGCCGCGCCTTTGCGGTTCAAACCGTTCCGCCGAAGGTGTTATTCTTGGTGTTACTTGCCGTATTCCTACGCGGCGCTGGTCAATTGTGCGAGTCGAGTATAGATGGCAAGTTCACCCGAAGGGCTCCTGACGATTCAGGATTTTATACGCTGGGGGGTCAGCCGCTTCAACGCGGAAGGCCTGTTCTTCGGTCACGGTACCGACAATGCGCTGGACGAGGCGGCCCAGCTGGTGCTGCACGCCCTGCACTTACCGCCGGACCTGCCGGCGGCCTATCGCGAGTGCCGACTCACCTTTCCCGAACGGGGAGCGGTCTGCGAGCTTCTGGAGCGACGGATAAACGAGCGCAAACCGGCCGCCTATCTGACCAATCGCGCCTGGTTCGCGGGACTGGAATTCTACGTCAACGAGGACGTGCTGGTGCCCCGTTCGCCCCTGGCCGAGTTGGTGGAAGCGGGCTTCGACCCCTGGGTCGGGGCGGAAGGACTGCATCGCGTCTTGGACCTGGGTGCGGGCAGCGGCTGCATCGGTATCGCCTGTGCGGTTTATTTGCCCGAGGTGGAAGTGGATCTCGCGGAGGTCTCGCCGGCGGCCCTGGAAGTAGCCTCCATCAACCGGGCGCGTCATCACCTGGAGGACCGGGTACAGCTGCTGCAATCGGACCTGTTCGAGCATATCAGGGATCGGCGCTATGACATCATTGTCTCCAATCCCCCCTATGTCAGTACCACGGAGCTGGCTACCCTGCCGGAAGAATTCCGCAAGGAGCCGGAGCTGGGGCTGGCGGGTGGCGAAACCGGCCTGGATCTGGTCTTGCGCATTCTGCGTGATGCCCCGACCTACCTCAACGAAGGTGGTGTGTTGGTGGTCGAGGTGGGGAATGCCGCCGCGGAACTGGAGCGACGCTTCCCGGACCTGCCGTTTCTCTGGATCGAGTTCGAGCGGGGCGGCGAGGGCGTATTCCTGATGCAGCGCGACCAGCTCACCGAGTTCAATCCACTCTTCGAGAAGGAGTTGGAGACGCTATGAGCCTGAGACGGGCAAGGAGCGTCGATGAATACGTCGAATGGGTGCGCCAAGCGGTCTTCGAGGTCGGGGACCTGCGCGAGTGTCTGGAGTACGAACTGGAGGATCTCAACCGCTTCCCGGCCTTCCTCGATCCCCTGCAGGAGGGCATCGAGGACATCTATCGCTCCATGCAGGATGGGACCTACAGCTTCGGGCGCCAAAACCTCCCCTGCATGGACCTGGCGGAACGCTACGCGGACGAGATCCCGTTCCACACCCTACTCAAGCAGATCAACGAGACCCACCGCAAGGGCCTGGAAACCGGGACGACGGTTAGCGACATCGAGTGCAGGTAGTGGCTACCCTCACGCAACGCAAGGTCCACGCGCGCAGGCAGTGAACCATACCTGCTCCGGTGTTGTTTTAAGGTTGGGCGGTTCTTGCCAAGTTGGGTGCCACCCGCAAGTCCGTCGTCTCCTTCCCGCGGGCGGCTGAGGCTGGCGTTAGCCAAAAAATTGGTGGGTATGCGGTTGGTTATCACGGCTATCCAAGAGCTACAAATGACATGGATATATGGATAGCTATTGAGCCCAAGGTCGCTACTGCTCCTTTCGCGTCGGGTGATTGCTGGCATTATGGTCCAAATGATACATGCCAAGATTGTAATTTTTCTGATTACAGCTTTAATCCCTGGCTTAGACTTACATGCTAAAGAGTGTGTCGTACTTTTACATGGTCTTGCGCGTACCGCAAATTCCATGAATCCGTTGATGGAACGCCTCGAAAGAGAAAAGTTTATTGTAGTCAATATTGATTATCCATCACGGGATTATACCATAGATAAATTGTCTAATATTGCAATAGAAGCAGGATTGAAGCAATGCAGGGCAAAAGCCACGAAAACAATTCATTTTGTTACGCATTCTTTGGGGGGAATATTAGTCAGATACTATATGAAAAAAAAGACGATACCTGAACTAAAACGAGTAGTTATGCTAGGTCCTCCCAATCAGGGATCGGAAGTTATAGATAATCTGAAAGATATTCCAGGTTTTAAATTCATCAATGGTCCAGCAGGGTCTCAGTTAGGAACAAAAATTTCAGATGTACCCAAATCATTGGGGGCGGTGAATTTTGAATTAGGAGTCATAGCGGGGACAAAAAGCATAAATTTGATATTATCAACCTTCTTACCAAACCCAGATGATGGAAAAGTATCCGTGGTAAGCACAAAGGTAGAGGGTATGTCAGATTTTATCGAACTGCCAACAACCCATCCATTTATGATGAGAAATGAGGAAGTAATAAATCAAATAGTTCACTTTATTAAATATGGTAGATTTGAAAAGAAAATACCATAACAAGACGCTTGAGCTGCCTCAATAATAGAGTTGTACCGCTTGACATGCCATTAGATTTATAATATCAATTCAGGATTTAT
>Ga0066189_10000210_pt1 | contig 9076 bp, 7 predicted proteins | sample WorMetilPIANOSA1_FD_59454 | JGI IMG/M metagenome (GOLD analysis project Ga0066189, IMG submission 59454) | Marine gutless worms symbiont microbial communities from Max Planck institute for Marine Microbiology, Germany - Olavius ilvae PIANOSA.1... | ecosystem: Host-associated > Annelida >...
TCACCATATTGCCGGCTAGCCCTTGTGCCGCCGAATTTTATGAAATTTGGCATACGAGGTGATCTCATCGACATAATCACGTGTCAAATTTTTAGTCAATCAGTTCAGGGGTTACGGAGTTCTGACACCCCAAAATTCCCATTTACCATTGACTTGCTGCGTCGCCCTTACAACAGTGTACGCACTGCCGTACGACACTGTGATGTTTTGACAAATAGTCAAGTTCGTCGTATCGCTCCATTATGGCGAGTAATGATATGTGACCACGGTGAATGACAAAACGTGGTCGTTTTATTTTGTTTTCTGCGTACTTACATTACATGCCTAACTATAGTCATGGTCTCGAATAATTGTCCTGTATACATTGATTAGCAGTTAAGATACTGAGTTAACAGTAATATTCGTGCATTTGGTAAATGGGGTTCAAATCTGTGTGCACAGGTCCTCGCGGATCACCAGGCCCAGCAGGAAGTAGAGGAGAAAACGGGTTCCAGGGACCAGCAGGAGCTGCAGGACCACGTGGTCCCGCAGGACCTCGAGGCGATACCGGTTCACCCGGCTCCTCAGGAATCACTGGTCAGCTCGGCCCCGCGGGAAGTCCAGGCTCCAAAGGCTTCATCGGACAGTCAGGCAGTCCGGGAGCTGCCGGCCTTCCAGGACCTGCCGGTCCGGGAGGACCTCGTGGACAAGACGGTCCTCGCGGACCATCTGGATCACAGGGACCGCAGGGGAATGTAGGTCAGGCAGGTCAGATTGGCAGGTCTGGAGATCCAGGACCGGCTGGTTCGCCTGGACCGGCAGGAAGATCAGGATTTCCGGGCGACATCGGCCCTGATGGTGACACTGGTTCGCCCGGACCAACTGGCCAATCTGGCCAGAAGGGAAGCGCTGGAAGTCCCGGTAAGCAATTGCTGTCGTTTTTGTTTGTGTATCGACTTCACTATTGAGCCTAAAGTTTCCAGACTCCAGTACAGTATCCTGTCCATCAATTGTCTCTGTACAACGTTTTTACCTGCTGGCGATACATTACATACACATTAAAAACTTTATATCATCGAAAGGAATATCCAGCAACGTCTAAATGTACATGTAATATCGACTGCAATGATGTGTGTATGCTGATTGAAAGTATAATGCTTTGTTCGGCCTTTGGAATACAATACAGTATGGGTCTGCAAGTTGAGATTCGTAGTACGCTGCTCTACGAAACACCCAGGAGCAGTGAGCACCGTACAAGTCACTGTTTTCAGCCGTTTTTATCGGGCGTCAGCATGCCTGTGCATGCAGAGCGCGATATTGTTTTACCAGTTCTGTCTGTCTGTCCGTCTGTCCAATGCCGGTACTGTATTAAAACGAAAGCAGTTTTCGTCACACTTTTTGACCGTCTGGTAGGGGCATCATTCTAGTTTTCTAGCCCCACAGCCGTTACAAATTTCGAAGGGGAACAGCGCGGGCGTTAAATATAAAGCGTTGGAAAATTTTGCAAATGTCAGCCATTTATCTCAGAAACGGTACGAGATAGGGCTATAGGATGTCACAGGTGGCCGATCGATCCGTGTCGGTTCCAATGACCTTGGGTGACCTTGAAAGGCGGGATGTGAGGGGTCAAAATTCAGATGTCCATAATTACGCTCGTATATGGTTTGACCTAGAATGACCGAATTTAGCATGGAAGCACAGATGGAGAGAAGCATAGTGGTCAGCCATGCTCACATCCCAGGGGGCGGGGCCGCAGCGTCCTCGAAATAACCTACAGCGATGAAATTCGGTACGGTGGGGGAGTAGCGTGTTTCTAGGGGGTTAGTCCGCGGCCCTGGAGGCAGGGCCCAGCGTCCCCAAAATTTTGAGACCCATACGTACGCCCAAACGCTTTGACCTAGAGTTACGGAATTTGGTATGGTAGCACTCGTGGGGTACGAGCGTGTTTCTAGGGGGTCAGCCACACCCTGATCCCAGAAAGGCGGGGCCCCGGCACCCCCAATTTTTGTGACTTTCTACCTAAGCCCAAACGATTTGATCTAGAGGGACGAAATTTGGTATGGTAGCACGTGTAGGGGAGTAGCGAGTTTCTAGGGCGTAAGCCACGCCCCCGTGCCAAGGGATGATGCCCTAGCGTTCCCCCCTCAAAAAATTGGGAACTCCTACGTGCGCGCTCACAGTATGAGAACAACCTAGTTTCGCATGGTGTTCAAACTAGATCAGGCAAATTTTTACACGATCGACCACGAATACTGACGCGCGGTCTGTTTGCGGTAGCTAACCGGCTTGTTAAAATACTCTGCTATGGGCATGTTGTTCAGTTCGGAGGGTAGACTGTTCCAGACAGCTGATAGGTCCAGAAAAGTGAAATTCACGTTTGCCGAACTTTTGGTAATACGTATAGTGTTCAGAGTCAGACGCCCTGAGCTGGTATCTGTCGACAGAAGCAGGAATGACAGGAATGCCAGGACACGTGAAATAACTGCTTCTTGCTGTCTATTTAACAACCGACGACAATAGCACAGTGTACGAATGTTCTTACTATCTGTCAGGCGATGACCAAACCGTTTGTGGTCTTCCACTTTAGTAATTTGTTGTATGTCCCGAATTGCAAGCCGTTCAATGCAGTTATTCTTTTTTTGCAAATGAATTATTTGTTATTGTAAACAGTCATGATGTTATCTATTCTATTAAAGAAACTCTTATTTTTATTTTGATATTATGTTGTTTTGCGACTCTCTGTCGTCTTTCCAAAACGTTATAGTGCAAGTCTTTTTATTATCGCTATCTGTAAATATGTAGTTATGGACATGCCACACTTGCAGAGTGCAAATGCTAAAGACAACACAAATGTTGGTCATTTGTCTTATAAGTGTGCACAAATGACCGACGAACTGTGTTACAATTTGGCATCGGGATTGGTCTGGACCAAAATCATAAGATGCAAGCTCGAGTCGTGGTCCCCAAAGTTTGGGGTTCTGTGCCTCCTTTCAATTTATGCTCTCGTGACTTACGCATTTCTCAGAACGTCTTCGTTGTCGTGCCTGTGAAGGTTCCAGATTTCAAAATACACTGAATGTGTGTGATGTATATATAATTTTGTTGTAGGTCCTAGTGGGCAGCCCGGTTTCCCTGGCTTTACTGGAAGCCGTGGTCCTGCCGGGCAGAGTGGTCCTGTAGGCCAGCCAGGACAGCCAGGTGCGCGAGGTCTGTCAGGGACTGACGGGTCACGTGGGAACCCCGGTGATGCAGGCCCACAAGGTGCTCCCGGATCACAAGGTTCTCCGGGCCAGCAGGGTGCTATTGGACAACCCGGTCCAAATGGCGCAGCTGGACCGCAGGGACAGAGAGGCTCCCAGGGTTTCACTGGGCCGAAAGGTGGGAAAGGACCAGCCGGTAACATTGGACTGCCAGGATCAGCTGGAGCGCCAGGTCCGGGCGGACCACAAGGATCCCGAGGTCAGCCAGGTTCTGCCGGATTTACCGGTCCCAGTGGAGCACTGGGACAGGTGGGTGATACGGGACTGCCTGGGCAGCCGGGTCCCAATGGACAGCCCGGTCCAGCGGGAACTCCCGGAAACACCGGCCAAGCTGGTACGCCAGGCGACCTTGGCTCTCCGGGTCTGGCTGGACCTCGCGGCCCGGCCGGATTCACGGGCGGAATGGGAGCGATTGGCGACGCCGGACAGCCAGGACAGCCCGGACCGATAGGCCAACCAGGTGCCATCGGAGGACCCGGGCCGCGCGGAATAACTGGTGCTACCGGTCAGACAGGATTCGTAGGCCAGTCCGGTCTCCGCGGTCAGTCGGGACCTGATGGACAGCCTGGACTCAGTGGCTCAAGAGGACAGCCTGGAGACACGGGTTCACCAGGACCACAAGGTAAACCACTTAACTTCCATATCGTCATCGCAATAGTTGTTCGTACAAAAAATGCATATTGTATGCTATCGTCGGCGCCGACTACGCAGTACGGCTGCGCCGATATTGCCATCAGTTTGTCACGGTGTATGTGTGTGTGTATGGATATGTGTTTATGTGGGTATGTGGCAGCATGTCTGGGTGGACTGTCGCCGAACCCACGATGAAGAACCTTTATCATTGCCTATATTTATCCACGCCGACGACGTAGTTCGGCGGCGCCGATTGATTTGCATCTCGAGAGAGTGCACACTGCACAGTCCTCCTAGTTTTATGATGACGATTTTGCCTTCAGTGCTCTGACATTGTTGGCTCTGCCATAAGAAGTCCATCCGGCCGGTAAAATACAGGTGCTGACTTGCTGCTGCTGCTGGTGGTGGTGGTGGTGGTGACTGGAGATTTGCACGTATTAGATTTCCAGTTGTCACCAACGCCACCTCGGTCATGCAGCGAAATCCAGCATAGTTTGACATACTGCACGTTGCCGTTGTTGTTGTTATCCACGTAGTACGGGCGGCGCGATCACTTTGTCACGACGTGTGTGTACATGTATGTGTGTGGGTGTGTATGTTGGCATGATGAAACGAAAACCTCTGATCGGAGTGACTTGAAACTCGGCACAGTAGTACAGTAGTCCTCGGCAGTCTGTCGGAGCCTATTGATTTTGGCTTCAAAGGTCAAGGGTCGGGGGCACGGTGTCGCTAGCCTGCACATGAAGAGCTTTTATAATTATCTACGCCTGGCCAATAGTGTGTTGTCATCCAAAGCAACTTTGCCTTTCGAGTCGACATGGATTTGCATCTTCACAGGGCGTACTTTCCTTCTAGATGTATTATGAATAATTAATTAGCAGTCACTTTATGCTAATGTTTGTTCTTATCAATGTCCATTGTTTGTTTATACAGGTATAAATGGACCTCCTGGAGCACCTGGTCCCGCTGGAGACCTAGGACAGCCCGGAGCTGCCGGACCAGCCGGCCCAAGAGGTCCTCAGGGGTCACGAGGTACCCTGGGTCCAGCCGGTCCAAGTGGAGGCACGGGTAATCCAGGTCCAGCCGGTTCTCCTGGAGTCGCAGGGGCCCGAGGTCAAACTGGCGTGCCTGGATTAGCCGGAAGCGCTGGACCAGCCGGCCAGCGAGGACCGTCGGGACTTCGTGGATCGGACGGCACTCCTGGGTCGGCAGGCGCAGCCGGTGACACTGGCAGTTCGGGATCAGTAGGAGAGCGCGGTGATCCGGGTCAAGTAGGTCCGGCTGGATTGTCTGGACTGGCAGGCCCGGCTGGCTTACCTGGCGGAGCTGGAATTCGTGGAAACGACGGCCAACCCGGCGAAGCCGGTGCGCGTGGAATAACAGGTATTCTTTTACTTACTGTGTGCTCGTTTATTACCTTCAACAACGGAGAATGTCATGTTTTCGTTACTGTGCATTGGTTGGCTTGTTTACCTGGTCCCGATAACTCAAAAGTTTTGGACGGATTTGAAAGTCCTTAAAAGTATCGTTAGTTCTGGGTAAGTTTTGGAGAAGTTCTACTGCTGCTGGTTTTGGAATATGGGGAATACATAAAAAATGTGCAGGCGTAATAATGTGAGCATCTATCTCCCAGTCTGTACTGTTTCACCAGTTTCCGTACTTAATTTATCTATAGGCCGTAAATATGTGATACGTTGCCACTTTATATATCCTCCTTACTATAACAAATTGCAGTGAGTTTTGAAAACGTAATTGTGCCGGAAATTGGTGGATTAATTTGAATATCAAGGTCTCACGAGAGCAGTAAACCTGAGTGATTATTGCTGATGTTCTGCTGCAGGTGCGACCGGAGTCGCAGGGCCGAAAGGTCAGCGTGGCGATCCCGGTTCGTTGGGATCTCCTGGCGTAGCCGGCAATCCAGGACAACAGGGCGACACCGGCTTTTCCGGGGCAAAAGGAACGCAAGGTGCACCTGGGGACAACGGAATCTCCGGACAGGCGGGCTTGCCCGGAGGTCGAGGCGTTAGAGGTCCGCCTGGCGATATTGGTCAATCTGGTCTGCCAGGAGGCGTCGGTCTGCGAGGTTTACAAGGTGCGGATGGTCGCAGAGGCAACCCGGGCCTGCCCGGCGAAGGAGGCACCGTCGGAGAAACCGGAGGGCCTGGACCGATGGGACAAGCGGGCTTGCAAGGCGATCCTGGTTTTCCTGGGCCATCGGGCAGTCCAGGAACACCGGGCCAGGCTGGACAAATGGGTCCGCCTGGCAGCGCTGGCCTGGTAGGAGCTACTGGCGCTGCAGGGCCTCGCGGCATTGCCGGTCAGACTGGACCGATTGGCGATACCGGGTTTTCAGGCGCTCCAGGTCAGCAGGGCGCACCAGGCCAAGTGGGGCAGATCGGGCCACGAGGCAGTACAGGAGTGCGCGGTCCCACCGGACGGCGAGGCAATTCTGGTTCTCCGGGCGTGCTCGGTCCACCGGGTGATACTGGCCTCCAAGGACAGGCAGGTGCTCAGGGACAATCTGGATTCAGGGGACCTACTGGCCCCAGCGGTAAGTGTGTAATGTATTGATTTTTCTTTAACTTCGTGGATCTTCTCCATCAGCTGTTTTACTTTCTGTGATTTTATCTATTGTTATTAACGAGCAACCCTATGGTCAGTGGTTAAGGCGTTTGACTTCATCTGAGTTCTGCCGTTACCCATGTTCCCGTTATCCCGTTATCGGAATTGCATTGATAGCATCTGGAAGGGCATCCGGCCAAAATTCTTCCCATGCAGCAGAAAAGGACCCATTTTAATATTAGGTATAAGCTGTCACACCGAGTAGGCCTATTTCTCAACATGTATTTAAAGTAAATTAAATAACTTGAATTTCTATAGCGCCATACGGTTGTAAGTACAGAGGCGCTGGGCATAGGGCCTATGAGCGTGTGATTGACTTGCCGACGGTGGCTGCCGGACAACGCGGCGGTCGGGAGTCGAACCGGCGACCTATTGGTCGCAAGTCAAGCGCCCTAACCACTGCACCGAGCCAGGTGTACGTGACCTTAGTAATGGGTAGTAACTCGAGACTCGCAGTTATCGGAATAACTACACAGATAGCTCATAAACGGACATTCGGCAATCTATTTGACACCAAGGATCCAAAATAGTGACTGCGGCAATACCTACTGACTGACTGTCATTTGGCAGACCACTGGGCAATTCGGTCTGACTTGGAGTGGCTGCGGAAAAGTGGGTCGATAAAACAAAACAAAAAATTACAGTAAATGGAAGTAAATCTGAGTTTACTTCGAATTTTGTTATGTAGAAATACTCGTGCTGCGGTCTCGGGAAGGCTGTGATTTGAACGGTGTTTGTTTCTGTTGTTTAGGTGATGTTGGCACTGTGGGACAGCCTGGGCCACAAGGCGAGTCGGGACTGGTGGGTGGTCCCGGGCCTCGCGGCGCACCGGGTCCTACGGGCCAGAAAGGAGACGGGGGTGATCCTGGAGCTCAGGGCGCAGTCGGACCCGGCGGACCGCGGGGTTCGCCAGGCGGCCTTGGTCCGAGCGGCGCCAAGGGCGACGTCGGCCCCCCGGGGGCTTTCGGAGCGACCGGGCCTCAGGGACTGCAAGGCAGCCCCGGCGATACGGGTTCGCCGGGCGAGTTCGGCTTCCCCGGTCCGGTCGGTCTGCGCGGAGAGTCAGGCCAGCCGGGAGACACCGGGCTGCAGGGTCCGCAGGGAATCATCGGTTTCCAGGGTGCACCCGGACTGCTAGGAGGGACTGGAGCTCGCGGACGAACCGGAGCGACCGGTGACGCGGGTCCCAGAGGCGACTCGGGCCAGTTCGGTCAGCAGGGTGTGCAAGGTGCTACGGGACCACAGGGCCTGGTGGGCGGCACTGGCCCCGTTGGACAACGAGGTCAGATCGGCCCGGTGGGCGCACCGGGTGCTGCGGGAGGCACTGGAGCTACCGGACAGCCAGGCTTTCAGGGTCAGATGGGTGAGTACGTGCCACTTCGCTTTAGATTGATACAGCGTTGAATGTTTATCACGTCATAACGTGGCATTACGTATTGTTATTCTTACTGTGGCTGAGATGGGACACTGTCAGCTCAGGGTCGGCATGAAAAGTGCTCATTTGCTGAGATGATGCACATGTTAGGAGTATAGTAACAGATGAAGTGTGTCATGCCCAAGGAACATAGGCAGGATGCTCATCTCCGTTTCTGAGGCCGTGACAGTGAGCCCGTAGGTGACATTCTGGTACCGGCATACTCAGGCTGTCCTGGCCGTCAAACGAGTGCAGTGTCGTCTTTGTGATTTTGTCGATGCCACAGAAGTGAAACGGTAAAACAAAAGCAGATTTTCATGCTTTTCTTTTAGCACTGTTAACCACCTAGCATCATTTACGCGGGAATTTTTACATCATAAGTCAGTACATGGATATATAAATTATTGAAGTTTTTGATACTACTGCTGTGTTGACATAGCGGCCAGGAGCTTCATACCCATTCACATGACACCTACATGACCATTCAAGTCCCGATCAACATCAATCATTTCTGAAGCAGTGAACCTCGTCTTCAACCCTCCCCTCCTGCTGTGCACGCAGAAGTGCAATTGACCAGTTGGTCACCAAGCAAGACCTTCAGACACATAATGTCTATCATTTATTCTTCAGATATCTACGACTTTATCCAATCATTTTGCAGAAACCAGTGTCCCAACCCCGGTTATGCCGTTGCTGCGACCCTGCCAGATTCCAGAGAAATTTTTGTCTCAAATTCCCCTTCCCCGACATCTTAATAGCAACTCATTTCTACCGACTGTCCGGCACATATCATACTCTACCAGTTTACATTTTAAGTAATGTATCAGTGACCTCACCTGTACTTCCTGTCATGCTTCCAGTGTTCCATGTAGCAAAGACGTTCTGCAGTAATACACCCAGTGATGAAAATGTGTTCTGATTGGTCAAACTGTTGTACGGATATGTTAGTTTAGATTTAGGCTCGTCGCTGATAATAGTCGGTTAATGTGCTTGCTGTCGTGTGTCACGAGTGGGTCGTTGACTTGACTTGACTTCAGTCATCCTCGATCCGAGGGTTGACCGCACCACGGATCGTTCTTCTCCATTGACTTCTGTTGTCCGTTGCTCGCAGTATTCTTTCTAAGTCCATATCTGTCCACTGAATGATGTTGCCTAACCATGTTGTCTT
>Ga0066189_10000212_pt1 | contig 9029 bp, 6 predicted proteins | sample WorMetilPIANOSA1_FD_59454 | JGI IMG/M metagenome (GOLD analysis project Ga0066189, IMG submission 59454) | Marine gutless worms symbiont microbial communities from Max Planck institute for Marine Microbiology, Germany - Olavius ilvae PIANOSA.1... | ecosystem: Host-associated > Annelida >...
TCAAGGTCAAAAGGTCAAAGGTCAAGGTCACCAGGCCGCTTTGCTCACCGCCGTGTTGGCTGCAGCGGTGGGCGTGGGAACTTGTTGGCCGTGGGAAACTGCTGCTTGTTGCCGTCTGCTCGGCGGCGCAAGGCGCTTCGGCGCCCACGGGACAGGAGAGGTGCGGGGGCATATCGTGGCGGCCGCCCCCCTACAGCTTGTTTATATCCTATCGGAAATATGCGAGGTTGAGATTCTGTCGATCAGATAGATGGTTTATTTCCACGCAAGCGCGTTATGTTGTAGATTCCGTGAATTCGGCGCCGATAGTAAAGGAGACGCCGAGCAGGGTGGTGGCTGAGCAAGGAACGCGAGTGGAGCTGCCGTGCGTGTCGAGCGCGTTTCCTCTGCCGAGTTACACGTGGTCGCGCCGCGGCGTCGTCGTCAACATGACGTCTCGAGTGACGCAGGTCGCCGGTAACCTGGTGCTCGTCCGCGCGCAACTCGACGACGCCGGAGACTACGTCTGTCGCACGTGGAACCAGCTTGGATCACGTGACGTCAGCGTCAGACTCGTCGTGACTGGTCGGTAACTTGTCGACGTGTCGTAACTTGCTGCACGAAATACAAGTACATAATGTGCTCGATGAAACAAGCCTCTCCTTTGTATGACATTTGCTCAGTGTGCTGATTGTCTGGATGATAAGAGGGAATAGGGCCTACTGCTACATGTTGAATTGTGTGCCACAGTTATGCACACTCACACTGGCGGCATACTTCATGGACAATCTTCCTCCATTCTTCTCTGCACCTGCTGCTCTAATAGCGATCTCCATAGACAATCCAGTCCGTGATGTACCACTGTCCATCCAGGATAAACTGTAGTTAGTTAAGTTTATTTAGTGTTATTTGGGCTTATTTCTGAGTGTTTTACGTATTTGTCACTTGGGCCAGCTTGTTTTTATATACGTTAATTCGCCAAAATAGGCAGTAAATGCAAACGAATGAAAGTAAAAAAAAGACAAAAGGGCAGAATTACGCAAAAGACTATGAACAGATGAGGTTAAAACCTTGGTTTTTTTTGTCTTGCGTGTTTTCTTTTGTTCGTTATGCGTTTGTCAGTTTACCAGTGCGAATGACCGAGTGGAAACACTCGTCTTTAAAATTAACTATAATGTGTTGACGGCGACGTTAAACCCCAGTCATTCACTCCTCACGCAAACCGTGATGTTGTAGCCCCGTTGACGGCGCGCGTTCGTCCGGACGTACAAGTAATCGACGTCGGGCAGTCGGCGACATTTCTGTGCGTCGTCGCCGGATCGCCAGCGCCGTCAGTGTCGTGGTACAAGGACAGCCAGCCGGTGATCGACCCCGACGCCGACGACGACGACCGCGTGACGCTGAGCGACGACCGGCGGCAGCTGAGCGTGCGCCGAGTACTCAGACAGGACGCCGGCGTGTACCAGTGCCTCGTCCAGAACTCTGACGACAGTTACCAATCATCGGGACGCCTCATCATTGGAGGTATGGCTCGCCGCCCATTGTCCAGCAGGCCAGAGCGTTCGTTTATACTGCAGATGTAGATAAATGCAATGAAATGGCACTCGGTAGAGCGCATACCCCCAACGCCGCTGAGGTCGCAAACTTGTTACTATTAAACAAACGCTGGGTAACATGTATCCTCCCATGCGGAGTGTGGCGGTACCCCACATAACCATATCGTTAACTCTACCTTGCAGTGCTGTGCTTAGAGCCCCGCAGCAATGCACTCGCAGGTGGACCGCAGAGCATGCAAGGGAACGCAAACAAGTGTAGAATTTGTTTATTGACGTTAGCTAATGTAATTCTATTGACTGTATTACATTGCTATACATGCAGAACATTTTGATATTGTATATTTTAATGATCCGATACGCTACGTCAGTGTTCATAGACAACTCAACGATATACTCACTTTCTTGCTTACTTACAGCGCTCAGTTATTCTCTGTTCTTGATTCGACTTTAAACGGTGTTTACAACAGCCGACTGTCCGCTGTACATCCGCTGTAGCATTTACACGAGCGGAATGTCTGCCGGATTAGTCACAGTTCCAATGAGAAAAGTACGAAAAGGTAGAATTTTTTTAAATTCCGCCGTTATAAGAGCGCTGCAATAGGCTGCAAGAAAAATGTTGTGGAGGGCCGCAGTCAACTAAACTCAGCACTTAGAGAACGCGATAATTAAAATCCAATCAATCAATCAGTCAGTCACTTTATTCGTTCATAAACATCGCAAGATCACAGTAAATGTAGGCTACAGTTGTGATAAGTACGTGAACAAGACGAAGAAAGGCTCTAGAGGAGCGCTTATAGCCGTCTACATGTAAAATAAACAAAATAAAACTAAACGATTTCTTTGCCGTCGTTAGTAGAGTGATGGCGATGCAAACGTGCTCTGCAGCCGCCCGTGCGTACATCTACCGTCACTTCAAAGCGGAGACGTTCGCCAACGTCGACTCGAGGGTCTCTCTGATCTGCGTCGCGGCCGGCAACCCTCCGCCGACGGTCAGCTGGACTCTGGACGACGAACCGCTGAATCCGACCGACGACGACGACGACGAGCAGTCAGCACACCACGTGGTCGTGTCGAGCGTCACCGCCGACGGCGACGTCGTCAGCTACGTCAACGTCACCGGCGTCAGAGTCACTGACGGCGGAACGTACCGCTGCACCGCCAGAAACTCAGTCGGCGTCGAGGCGTTCTCCGGCAAACTGCTCGTCTACGGTATACGCGCGCCTCAGCTCTCAGTTGCGTGGTCTACTTAACGACTTGTCTTGACGGAATTTCTTCCAAATTGCCCTGGAATCTGTTTTCTGGGGCGCCAGTAAATTACAGTTGTTAATTGTCCCCGATAACGGAGGTGATAATGTGATCTTTTACTGTCTGTCTGTATGCCTGCAAATAGGGTAACTCGTAAAGGTGTGGACGGATTTCGGCGAAATGCTGGTTCAATAGTTTACGGATCGACTGGGACATATAAATTAAATTTTGAACATTCCCAGCGACGGGAATGCTCAAAACTTATGGTCTAAATTTATATCTCTTGTGTAGGTGCGCTCATGCTGTTTGACATATAATTTGGCGCGATAACCCGTCAAAAGGAAGAGAAAGTTTGTATTTAGTTGACTGCCCCCACGCACCGAGGATCACCCCACGTGTTGGGCGTAGTACTGTGTCGTTTGTCTGGGATATAAGCTGTACTATGTGCCCTTCTAGTCTATTCTAAAGTTTATTTCCTTGGCACTTCAAAATAATGACTTTTATTGCCAGTACACTGCAGTCTGTTATGTAATCTGTGTAATTTGTATGATGTCTAGATTAGATGGTTTATATGCACATGACTGTTTGACTGACGGATGGATGACGTGGTTGACGCATGCAGGTACGCCAGTCATCAGACCGATGAAGAACGTCACAACGGTTGCTGGAGAAGAGCTGCTGCTGCGCTGCTACGTCAGCGGCTATCCAGTGCATGCCATAACGTGGATTAAAGGTCAACATTTGTACTGACGTATATTGTTTCAACATTATCAGTATTGCAAAGTTGTGTTGTTCTGCATACGTGTGATCTGACGTTTATTTGCTTCAGCAGACTGCAGTTTTGACAGATTGCAAATGACAGATGGTGGGCTTATGCGTTTCCGCAATGGTACATTAAGGTAGTCTGATTTCTTGGAAATTAACAGATGTTGAATAACATTTATGTTTATAAATACGTAACTTTGCTGTAATCTGAGAATGTGACTGTTAACGATGAATTATAAATGTAATGCTTTTAGAGGTTGAGAATTGTATAATATTGTTGGCTGAATATGACTGAAATTAGATCTGACGTCGGTCTTACGTCAGTATTTAAGGATTGAAAGTGTTTTTATTATTTAGCTGGTATGTGACCAGCTCAGACTAGCAAAGCTGTACAGCGTACCTGACTAAATGGAGCGTTAAGTAAAGTCCTTTCCGAGCCTCATAGACCCATAGGGCGACGTTGATCTTCGTTTCATTAGCCCTCAGCCGGATACCAGCATTTAGAAACCCCTTTAGGAAATTGTTGATCACCACGTATAGCATCTAGATGCGGTGTGGGATCGCTATTCACCAGCCGTAATCGATGAAAGACATAAAGCGCCTTTTCTCATTGTGTGCTTCGGTGCCCGTAGTATGATAGCTTCTTTGCTTCGAATGAGGAAAGAAACTGGCGCTGAACATTTAGTGATTCCAGTACCCAATCGTTTGTCTGACAGAAAGGGTATCCTACCTTAGAAATCTCCCACCGGCAATCCCAAACGTTGTGGGACCCGACCCAACTTTTCAATTATTATCTTTGCAAAATTAGCCCAGTTGAACAAAATCCGAAAGTCGTAGTGCTTGTTTAGCCCTCTCTACATATGTTTCGTTTCTTGATTGTGAATTCTAGCAGCGTTTGACCGGTCGTTATTCCGTATTGTCATTCCTGTCCTCCCAAGATATGCTGAATATCCTTCTGAGACATTTATGAAGCAGTCCTTCTAGACGCTTTCAGAAGAACTGAAGCAGACAAAAACGTAGACGACAGTAACTGTAAAATTCGTTGTTGGACGCAGGCGGGTCGGTACTTCCGGTCAATCATCGTCAGCGAGTCGAACAGGACGGCAGTTTGTCGGTGAGCGCAGTCAACCGTCTGTCGGACCAGGGATGGTACACGTGCGACGCGCGAGACTCCACTGGACAGGGAATGCGTCGCTCCGTCTACGTCTCCGTCATGGGTCAGTCACTCACCGTTCTCTCTCTCGTGATGCACCCGCTGGCAGATCTGGCATCTTTTGAGGGCGAGGCGGTCACAGTTAAAATTGTTCAGGGTAAAACAGGACGTCGAAACGGGGTCCGTAGAAAATTTTAAAATGACGCACCACGATGCAATCTGAGGTCATTCGAGAATTTAAAACTGTGACAATTTGTCGGACTATGCACTTGCCGTCTAGACATCACGCTGGATCCGGAGCTGTAATGTGAGATCTTCGGTCGGTCTGCGTAGAGAATAATATTGAACATAGAACATTAGGCTGTGAAAGCGTCCACAACTCATTTATCTCCCCGAGACAAATGCCGGTCAGTTCACATCACGAAAACATGCCTGGAATCTTGAAATTACACGTATCGGTATTATTAGGCCGCTTCTGAAAATAAGTTTTATCTAGCGGAGTAGTAGAATTCGATTAAGCCGTCGTTTCAGCACACCACTGCAGCTGTTTTACTTGATCTGTCAGCTGTCGGCGCACATCCGACTCTGGTTTGCTGTGTTAACTGGAAGGGCACTCGATGGAGCACATCCCTGCGACCATGGCAATGCAACCCCATTACGCTGATCCGGAGATCCGAAGTCGCTCGTGATTTCCCTGTACAGTTTCCACACAGAAAATTTCATCGAAATTTAGCAGCGTAAATAATCCAGTGTTTCGGTCGTTCACTCAGTGCTTTGACACTGTTGTTTGGGTAATAGGAACAACATCCAGCCTGCCATATCTCGCACTAGCAATCCACAAAGGTTCTTCTTTTGGACTTTTATAGTGGCATTCGGGGGACCCGGCCTAACCTGTAGTGATCTCCGGAAAATATGCCGGTTATATAGAAAAAGGTTGTGTATAGGAGCAGTAGTAGTAGTAGCCGCAGTATTTCACTGTGATACGTTGAGACGGATTAATCCAAATAAAATCGGTGTTATGGATCCGTAATATGATCCAAATCGTCCTCGCTGGATGGTCCTCGAGGGAAAGTCACGCGTGACTTTCTCAATTCTCATGTCTCCATTGCTATCCGGCCAGCGAAATCCGCCCAAAACTGTTTGACTTCTCCTGCCGACACACATACACACACGCGCGCGCGCGCACACACACACACACATAAACAACTGATCGCAAACCTTCTCCATCTTGTCGCAGATAATGACTGACTCAGAGAGATGACGTTAGGCAGTTACAACTACGATTTGACTTCGATTCGACCGCGCTACGACCATTCGACGACATTCGTTACGACCGTAGGCACTGCGGTCTAAGTAAGTAAATAGGTCAGCGTGACTGCGACTAGCGGTTTACGTCACTGTGACCTTAATGAACTTTGATAAGCAGTCGAATGATCGTCGAACGACGCTCAAATCGAAATCGAATCGTAGTTGTAACCACAGCATTAGCGGTCGATGCGTACTAGTCACACTCGCCCGCGCACACGCGTCGCCGACGTTCCTTGTCGACGGACCCTCCGTTCAGCCGCCACCAATCGTCTGATCGTGCCTTCGGTCAGACTCTCCACTGTCAGCAGCCGAGCCTTTCCGGCTGCCGCTTCCTCCATCTGGAACACAATCCCGGAAAACATCGTCAGTGCATCGACTCTATAGTCATTTCAGCATCACCTGAAAACCTTTCTGTCCCGGCGCTCATTCCCGAACAGTGTGGTCCTTAGTCTACATTAATGATATTACTTAGGCCACTTTTATAATTGATTGACTGATTGATTGATAGTCTGGTAGTCATTGCCGGGTGTTGAGTGACAAGTGAAGTGCAAGGTGCGCGCTGCGTGTGGCGCCGGCCGGTGTGTCGTGTAACAGAGCCGCCACGTATCGACTCGTTCTCGTTTCCTCGTCGCAAGCTGTACGACCGCGTGTCCGTCTCGTGCGTCGTCAGCAGCGGCGACCTGCCCATCGACATCGCCTGGTCCAAGGACGACGCCGGCATTCCACACCAGCTCGGAGTCGTCGTACAGGTCTGTCAAATCCACCGTTCCATACTCCATTATCGTATATGGATATACACCGTGTCTCGGAAAAAACTTCGCATGTTTAATCTTCTAGAACTTGATGAAGAAACTTGAACCGATATTCGTAATTTCGACTCACTGTACCGATTACTTTGCAGCCGCGATAAATTGCATTTGAAGTGCAGTCCGATTATGTGTATTTGCATGTCCTTTTTGTATTTTTCTTTTTACTTCTCTTTTACTTCTGCATTTTTGCGAATAAACGTATTACTTTAGTCTCAGATAGCGCTATACAAATCCACATTTACATGTATCTTGCTTCAGGATCGACTCCTGAATCAAGGTAAATGTGGATTTGTATGGCGCTATTACGTTACCAAACCTCTAAAATACGCTAACTAATACAGCGTTCAGGCCGTAAAACATCTGCCCTATACAACTTCTGCTCCGGCAATTCCGACAAAGTTTTACATTGTTGGACCCGGCCTGACGGCCTGTTTGTTATTGCGGTTGCAGAAGACAGGCGCCTACTCGAGCCTGCTGTCGATAGGTCGCGCCGATCCACGACTGAACGGCAACTACACGTGCACTGCGTCTAACGCAGCAGCTACTGCTCAGCACACCGCCACCTTGCACGTCGACGGTAACTATGTCACTCACTAGTCGCCGCTAATAGGTCCGATTTTCCTTCTTTCGCATAATAAATTGAAGCTTCCGGATGTCCATGATAGATTTGAGCGTCGGGCCGGACGCGGTCCGGCCGGCCCGACGCTCAACTCCATCCTGGCCACGGCCACGGTCTGGCACGTTCCAGGTGGCAGTGGAGAGAGCCGTAGTGCTCTGGTCCGCACTTTGCAACAACGTGATTAGTTTTTTGGCCGATGTTATAATGGTGTAGCGAAGGTGTCGTTCAATTTTATGCCGTGCAACCCAACAGTGTCATTATCTTATCGGTAAAGGTTAGATGTAGTGGTAGTCTACCGCGGTGCTTGGAGTGAGGCAGTGTGGTGGTGATATTTCTTATTAGAATGTGCACTTCATGATTTTCACTGTTCAGTGTTCACTGTTCACTATTTATTTTGATTTTATGATTTAATGCTTTTATGCTTTTGTGCAATTCTATAAGTTTAGTTGCATTAGTTGAATTTTTTAAATTTATTTATTTTTGTCTTTTTGGTAGATTTTGTTGCTGTTTTATTTCTAGCTAGTTCAATGGCCTTCTGGCCTTTCGGGTAACATTTAAATGAATATAATGATGGTGGTGGTGATCAGCGGCATAGGAGTGCGCTTCAGGCTATTGATTTCAGGTAAAAGTATAACTGATGACGTAGTGTGTTGTGTGTATTTACAGTTCCTCCGCTGTGGAAAGTGGAACCGCGAGACTCGTCGGTCGTTCTCGGTCACAGCGTTATCATCGACTGTCAGTCTGACGGAGATCCAGACCCAGTTGTCACGTGGAAGAAAGATGACAGTACGTGCACATTTTTCGATAAAACAAGCTTGCTTTAGTTCTAATAGCGTCACGAATAGTGTCTGAACTTACGACCGTATGGCGCGCTGTAGAAATGTTGTCATTGTTATTGTTTTTATTATTACGACGTGAGCATTCAGCCAGGACTGAGCTGTCTGTCAGTGTGCAGAGTCAGCAACCAATGAGCGTTATTAAGGAAATCCGCCTGAAAAATTTGACCCCACGCATTTCGCCTTTCAAAGTCACTCAAGGTCATCGCAACCGACACGGTCGATCAACCACCTATGACTTCCTATTAACGTTCCATAGCAACCATGGGCCTGTCTCGTACCCCTTCCGAGATAAACGGTGATTTCAGTCGAAAATTGCAATTTTCTCCACCCCGATGTATTTAACGCCCGCGCTGAAGGGGTTCCTTTGGAATTAGGTAACGGTGCTTAGGGCTAAAAAAAACTGGAATGATGCGGCTACCGTGCCGAGAAAGAAGTTTGACAATATCTTCAGCCATCTGGATACAATGCACAAACGTGTCGGACAGACAGACAGACAGACAGACAGACAAACAGACAGACACCGGCTTACTGCAAAGACCGCGCTTACGCATAGCGCGTGGTAAAAAGAAATACGGAAATAGAGACGCATTTTACCATAATACTTCGACATTCAGGAATTATCAGCGATACATATTCACTTAAATGTGGATCGACATATGTACCGGCAGTGACGGAAAGAATTTTTTTCCGGGGACGGGTGGGGTAGTGGCGTAGCTTCAAAGTCTACCCTCCTCCCCCCCCCCCTGCAGAAAACAC
>Ga0066189_10000214_pt1 | contig 8965 bp, 9 predicted proteins | sample WorMetilPIANOSA1_FD_59454 | JGI IMG/M metagenome (GOLD analysis project Ga0066189, IMG submission 59454) | Marine gutless worms symbiont microbial communities from Max Planck institute for Marine Microbiology, Germany - Olavius ilvae PIANOSA.1... | ecosystem: Host-associated > Annelida >...
AATTTTGAAATCATCGGCTGAATGAAAAGCCGAAATATTGATATTAGATTAGTATATAAAGCAATTGGTTAGGTAATTTGAACCGCTTCTCTGCGTCCTCAGCGTCTCTGTGGTTCATTGCCGAGGCGGTGTTTCAGCAGTGATTATTATTCGGTAGCCCTGGTTCCGGAGAGACCGACATGACCGACGGGGATTGCCTCCGGTTCAGGACGGTTGGCACGGGGGACGTCCCCCCCAGCCCAGCTTGGCGCGCAGGAGCTTGTAGTGATCGTGGCCCTTGAGGTGGAGCAGGCGGGTGGGCCATGGGGCCTTGTCGATAAAGACCCGAGCGGGGGATGTGAGCTGCGATGCCGTGAGCCCGTCGCAGGTGACCCTGACCTGGTCCCGATCCTGTTCCCCGATGCGGATTTCGATGTGACTGTCGCCGGCAACCACCAGCGGCCGGTTGCTCAGGGTGTGGGGACAGATGGGGACCACCGCCAGCACATCCAGGGCCGGATGCAGCAGCGGACCGCCCCCGGACAGGGCATAGGCGGTGGAGCCTGTCGGGGTGGCGACGATGATACCGTCGGAGCGCTGGGCGTTGACGAAGACGCCTTCGATATAGGTCTCGAGCTCGATCACCCGGGCCGGGTTCCACCTGTGGACCACCACATCGTTGAGGGCCAGGCAATTGTCCGCCTCCGCTGCTTCGCCGCTGATCCGCGCCTCCAGCATGTGGCGGGGCTCTTCTTCGTACTCGCCGGCGAGGATACGCTCGACGCTGGTCTCGATCTCTTGCGGCAACACGTCGGCCAGAAAACCGAGGCGTCCCAGATTGATTCCCACCAGGGGCACCTGGAACTCTGCCATGGTGCGGGCGGCGTGGAGCAGGGTGCCGTCGCCGCCGACCACGATCACCAGGGAACAGCACCGGCCCATCTCCCTGAGACCGACGATGTGCTCCTTGGGCGCCGCGACCTTGGCCCCGCTCACCTCGTCGAAGAAGACCTCGCGTTTCCAGGCGCGCAGGCACTTGACCAGCCGGTCGAGGGTTTCCCACACCTTGGGGGCCTCGTCCTGCTTGCCGATGATGCCGATGGTCTCGAAAGTGGACATCTAGCCGTCTGCCTCAGGTATTAGATCCTGTTGACATTTAACCCTGACCGATTGTTTTTTATTGGTATCAGGATTTTCCGGTCAGGGCAATCGGCTTGGTGTGGAAACCTGGTAGTCTGCGGAAATTAGAAGCTGTCCGGTTAGAGCGAATCCGAGCGTATGGAGGGATTTGATGGAGGAGACCTGGGAAGCCGTCCCAACCTACACGCAAAGCGAGGTCCGTGCGTGCCGGCCGCGCGGAGGATAATGTGGGTGTAGGTTGCGTCGAAACGCAACACGTCAACCCCCTCGGACAACGCCATGCAATTCAGGATTGCTTTTAACCGGACAGCTTCTAAAGATAGCATCAGCGGAGAAACGGTTCCGAGTTGACAGTTTTGCACCTAAACCCTACATTGCCGTCGTTAGCACTCATATAAATCGAGTGCCAATCTGCTCACTGTGGTCGAGCTTCGATTTCCCGCGCGAGGGTCTTGATGACGAGTACTGCCGGCGGTGACGACCGGGTCAGCGAGCGTGCCCAGCATTTTCTCAAGGTCCTGATCGAACGCTACATCAAGGACGGTCAGCCTGTGGGCTCGCGGACCCTGTCGAAGGAAACGGGCCTGGAGCTGAGCCCGGCGACGGTGCGCAATGTGATGGCGAATCTGGAAGAGATGGGACTGGTGTCCTCGCCCCATATCTCATCCGGGCGGGTACCTACGGACTTGGGTTATCGGCTCTTTATCGACTCCCTGCTCACCGTCAAGCGCTTGGCCGAGCCGGAAGTAGACACGCTGCGTCGCCAGCTGGGCGACCTGGGCGATGCCTCCACGCTGATCGAGCGTGCCTCCCAGCTGCTTTCCGGTGCCACCCAGCTCGCGGGGGTAGTCATGATGCCGCGCCACGAGCACAGTGCCTTCCACCGGATCGAGTTTTTGTCCCTGTCCGGCAAGCGGGTGCTGGCGATTCTGGTGACCAGCGAAGGCGAAGTCCACAACCGGATTATCAATACGGATCGCGGCTATTCACCGGCAGAGCTCGAACAGGCGGCGAACTATTTGAACGACATGTTCACCGGCCAGGATTTACACCAGGTGCGCAGGCGCCTGGTGGCGGACATGAAGACCACCCGCGAACGTATGGACCAGGTTATGCTGCAGGCGGTAGCGATGGCGCAACGGGTGGTGGAGGCCGCCGAGACCGCCGAGGGCACCGACGATTGCTTTATCGCCGGCCAGACCAATCTGATGGAATTCAACGAGCTGGCGAGTGTGGAACGGCTCAAACAGCTCTTCGACGCCTTTACGGAGAAGAGTCAGATCCTGCACCTGCTCGATCGCTGCATCGCGGCCGAGGGGGTGCGGATCTTCGTCGGCGAGGAGTCCGGCTATCGATTGCTGGACAACTGTAGCCTGGTCACGGCGCCCTATGGTATCGACGATCAAGTGATCGGGGTGCTGGGAGTGATCGGGCCGACACGCATGAATTATCCGCGGGTCATCCCCCTGGTGGACATGACCGCGCGTCTGTTGACGGTGGCCCTGAAACGACACTAGTACCAAGTTTCTTCATATTTTGCACATATCCTGTAGGCTGGGCTGTGCCCACCAATACCGTGCCTGGATGGTGGGCACAGCCCAGCCTACGGGTTTGAGAATGAAAAATAAGGCAAAACGCGGTACTCGGGCACTTGGAGGTTCAGATGGTAGGAGAGCGAGAGACAGACCAGCCGGAACAGCCGGAGCAGCAGCCGGAAGGGCAGGACGCATCGACGCAGGAGACGGCTACGGCGACGGAGGAAGCAATGGCGGTGGAGGAGGGCATGGTGGCAACGGAAGCCGAGGAGACAGCGACGGCAGACACCGCCGACCCGGTCGGGGACGATACGCCGGAGCGTCTGACCGCCCTGCTGGAAGCGGCACGGGCCAAGGCGGACGCAAACTGGGACCAGTTGTTGCGGGTCCGTGCCGAAATGGAAAACCTGAAACGGCGGCAAGCCAACGAGCTGGAGAAGGCACACAAGTTCGCCCTCGAAAGTTTCGTGCGCGAGCTGCTGCAGGTGCGCGACAGCCTGGAGCTCGGCCACGACGCGGCCTTGGACAAGCGCGCGGACATTGCCAAGCTCCGCGAAGGCACGGAGCTGACCCTCAAGCTGCTCACGGACGTGATGGGCAAATTCGGCGTCGAGCGGATCGACCCGCAGGGCGAGCCCTTCGACCCCGCGTATCACCAGGCCATGACCATACAGCCTACGGACGACGCGGCGCCCAACACGGTGGTCACGGTGATCCAGAAGGGCTATCTGCTCAATGGCCGGCTGGTGCGACCGGCCATGGTGATCGTCGCGGCGGCGCCGGCATCGGAACAGGCTTGAAAACCACGGGGTTTTACCCCAACTGAAGCGGCAGAGAAGGCGCGTCGAGCGACGAGAACTCAACTCGGAGAAAGAGCATCATGGGCAAAATCATCGGCATTGACCTGGGTACCACCAACTCCTGCGTCGCCGTCATGGAGGGGGACAAGGTCAAGGTCATCGAGAACGCGGAGGGCGACCGCACCACCCCTTCCATCGTTGCCTTCAGCAACGACGACGAGGTCCTGGTCGGCCAGTCCGCAAAGCGGCAAGCGGTTACCAATCCGAAGCATACCCTGTTCGCGATCAAGCGACTGATCGGCCGCCGGTTCGATGACCAGGTGGTGGGCAAGGACAAGGATATGGTCCCCTACAGCATCGTCAGGGCCGACAACGGCGACGCCTGGGTCGAGGTCAACAACAAGAAGATGGCCCCACCGGAGATCTCCGCCAAGGTCCTCCAGAAGATGAGGAAGACCGCCGAGGACTATCTGGGGGGAGAGGTCAAAGAGGCCGTCATCACCGTGCCCGCCTACTTCAACGACTCCCAGCGGCAGGCGACCAAGGATGCCGGCCGGATCGCGGGCCTGGATGTCAAGCGCATCATCAACGAGCCTACCGCCGCCTCCCTGGCCTACGGTATGGATAAACAGCGGGGCGATCAAAAGCTGGCGGTCTACGACCTGGGTGGGGGGACCTTCGATATCTCCATCATCGAGATCGCCGAGATCGAAGGCGAGCACCAATTCGAGGTGCTCTCGACCAACGGGGATACCTTCCTCGGGGGCGAGGACTTCGACCTGCGCATCATCGACTTCCTGGTAGCCGAATTCAAACGGGATCAGGCCGTCGACCTGCGCAATGATCCCTTGGCCCTGCAGCGCCTCAAGGAGGGCGCCGAGAAGGCCAAGATCGAGCTCAGCTCCAGTCACCAGACCGACATCAATCTGCCCTACATCACGGCCGATGCGGCCGGACCCAAGCACCTGAACATCAAGCTCACCCGGGCCAAGTTCGAGTCGTTGGTGGAGGATCTGGTGGAACGCACCATCGAGCCCTGCCGGGTCGCCCTCAAGGATGCCGGCGTAACCGCGGGTGACATCGACGAGGTGATCCTGGTGGGCGGCCAGACCCGCATGCCCAAGGTCCAGGAACAGGTGGAGGCCTTTTTCGGCAAGGCACCGCGCAAGGACGTCAACCCCGACGAGGCGGTGGCCATCGGTGCCGCCATTCAGGGCGGTGTGCTCGGCGGCGAGGTCAAAGACGTCCTGTTGCTCGACGTGACCCCCTTGAATTTGGGGATCGAGACCCTGGGCGGGGTGATGACCAAACTCATCGAGAAGAACACTACCATCCCCACCTCGGCCCAACAGGTTTTCTCCACCGCCGACGATAATCAGACCGCGGTGACGGTGCACGTACTCCAGGGCCAGCGCGAGCGGGCGGCCGACAACAAGTCCTTGGGGCGGTTCGACCTGACCGATATCCCCCCGGCCCCGCGCGGGGTCCCCCAGATCGAGGTCAAATTCGACATCGACGCCAACGGCATCCTCAATGTCTCGGCCAAGGACAAGGCCACGGGCAAGGAGCAGTCCATCGTCATCAAGGCCTCGTCCGGCCTCGCGGACGACGAGATCGAGCGGATGGTCAAGGACGCCGAGGCCCACGCGGAGGACGACCGCAGGTTCCATGAGCTGGTGGCGGCCCGCAATCAGGCGGATACCATGATCCACGCTACCCGTAAGTCCATGGAACAGCTCGGGGACAAGCTGGAGTCCGGCGAAAAGTCCTCCATCGAGTCCGCCATCAAAGACCTGGAAGAGACCATGAAAGGGGAGGACAAGGACGCCATCGAGGGCAGGATCAAGACCCTGGGCGAGGCCTCCGCCAAGATGGCCGAACGCCTCTACGCCCAGCAGCAGGGCGGGGCGCCCGGCGGCGCGGCGGGGCCTGACATGGATCCCAAGGCCGGCGGTGACAAGGACGACGTGGTGGATGCCGAGTTCGAAGAGGTCAAAGACGACAAGAAATAGTGTCAGTTGTCAGTGATCAGTGGACAGTGGCGCATGGGTGCCTTACCCATGCGCCGTTTTTGCTTGGATGTTCCACTGACCCTGAGAGCCTGTCTAAGAACTAACCCATTGCCTGTCATTTCGAGCGAAGTGAGAAATCCTTGTCCCGACGGAGGAGGGATCTTGTGACTCGAGCGTCTGTTTCCCAAGTCTATTTTACGGCCGAAGATCTCTCCTTCGGTCGAGATGACAGGTTCCGGTTGAGATGATAAGCAGTACGCTAACTTGAGATCCTGCCTACTGCCTACTGCCCACTGTCCATTCGGGAGCCATGTCCAAACGCGATTATTACGAGGTGCTGGGTGTCAGCCGCAACGCCAGCGACTCCGACCTGAAGAAGGCCTACCGCCGCCTCGCCATGAAATACCACCCGGACCGCAATTCCGGGGCGGAAGCGGAACGCAAGTTCAAGGAGGCCAAGGAGGCCTATGAGGTCCTGGGCGACCCCAAGAAGCGCTCGGCCTACGATCAGTTCGGCCATGCCGGGGTGGAGGCGAGCGGAGGATTCAGCGAGGCCGGGGGATTCGGCGGCGGCTTCTCCGATATTTTCGGAGACGTGTTCGGGGACATCTTCGGCGGCGGAGGCCGGGGCGGGGGACGGCGCGTGCATCGGGGCGCCGATTTGCGTTACGACCTCTCCCTCACCCTGGAAGAGGCGGTAGCGGGCAAGGAAGTCAAGATCCGCGTCCCCAGCTTGGTGGAGTGCCAGTTCTGCGGGGGCAGCGGCGCCAAGCCGGGGACCTCCGCCAAGACCTGCCCGACCTGCGGCGGCGGCGGCCAGGTGCGGATGCAACAGGGCTTCTTCTCGGTACAGCAGACCTGTCCCCGGTGCCGTGGCCAAGGCACTGTTATCGAGGAGCATTGTAGCCGCTGCCGGGGCGAGGGTCGGGTGCGGGAGCAGAAGACCCTCTCGGTGAAGGTCCCGGCGGGTGTCGATACCGGTGATCGCATCCGCTTGTCCGGCGAAGGCGAGCCGGGGCAGCGGGGTGGACCGCCCGGAGATCTTTACGTTCAGGTCCTGGTCGAAGCGCACCCCATCTTCACGCGCGAGGACAATCACCTGTTCTGCGAGGTACCCATCGGCTTCGTCACCGCCGCCCTCGGCGGCGAGCTCCAGGTGCCGACCCTGAACGGAAAGGTCATGCTCAAGATCCCGGCCGGCACCCAGACCGGAAAGATGTTCCGGATGCGCGGCAAGGGCGTGAGGCCGGTGCGCGGCGGTATCGTCGGTGACCTCATCTGCCGCGTGGTCGTCGAGACGCCGGTAAACCTGACCGAGCGCCAGAAGGAATTGCTGCGCGAGCTGGACGAAGCAGTCCAGGCCGGGGGCAGTAAACACAGCCCTCATTCCACATCCTGGCTCGATGGCGTCAAGAGCTTCTTCGAGAAGACGGGGTTTTGATCATTGCGTGGTTAAACGATTAAGCCGGTACGGATGCGCTCAATTACCGATTCTATTGGCGCCAACCGCACCGAACATGCAGCTCGTCGGGGCGACCGCAAGCTCCAGGTCAAGGGCAAGGCGGTCAACGGAGAGCGGAGGTTGCGGGACGAACCGGCCCCAAAGAGGTTATCATTCCGGGTTGTGCCCGGAGCACCGTCAGCGCAATCGCTCAGACCCCACCGCGTCATTCCGGCAGGGATGGCCGGAATCCAGTGCCATGGATGGCAAAGACAGAGGGGGTCTGAACGATTACCCGTCAGCGCATCCCGATCCTTCCCGTAGAGAACCAGGACATGGCCGAAGAGCGATTGACCAGAGAGGAGGACGCCGTTCTCCAACAGCAATATCTGCGCGCGCTGAGTTCCTTCGAAGGCATCATCCTCAGCCAGATAGATATCAAGAATAAGCTCGGCGCCCGTCTCAACTACAGCATTCAGGCCGGCCTCATCATCCTGGGCGCGATCGCCATCTCGATCCTGGTGTTACTGCTGACCCTGAGCGCCCAGATCAATCGGATCTCGGCCATTGTAAGCGACATGAACGTTCAGCTGACGTCCGTGTCTGAGCAGATGCACCGGATTCGCGAGCACATCGTCAATATGGAGCAGCGGGTTGCGCTACTGGAGGATATCCAGGGCATGACGGGAACCGTGAACCGGGCGATGGGAGTCATCGACTCGGACATGCGCTCGATGCGGGACATCGTCCGCGGCATCAACCGCCATCTGGCCACGGTGCGCGACAACGTCGGGAATATCTCGGTGAACATGGACATCATGAACCACGAGATCCAGGCCATGTCCCAGGAGGTGCACCATATGGCCAAGCCGGCCCGCTCCATGAACAAAATGTTCCCGTTTCCATGAGGCAGCAGGAAGAGCGACTATGAGAGAAGATCCCAGGCGTGCCATCGTTCAGGTCATCGCCCGGCTCGGGCGGGAGACCCAGCTCCATCTGGACGAACGCTACCGCCACTTTCGCATCACTGACGCAATTATCATCGCCACCTCCGTGCTGCTGGTCATCCTGGCGGTCTTCAACGTCTACTATGTCCGGGTCCTGTACGAAGACCTCAATGGCATCGTCGCCAATATGGACGACATGCACGACCACCTCCGCGGTGTCGACGAGGACATGGGTGTCATCACCGACCGGATGCAGGCCTTCGACGAACACATCGGTCACATGGAACCGATTCATGCGAACATGACGGCACTGACCAAAATCATGCCGAGGATCCGGACCAACATGGACGCGATAACCCGGGATATGGCCGGCATCGAGCAAAGTATGGGCCTGGTCGGAGAGGACATGGGCGTCATCGACCAGCGTGTCTATCTCATGACGGGCGGTGTTGCGACCATGCGCCAGAACGTACGCCAGATGGCACGTCCCTTCGGGCGTATGGGCTCTTTTCTGCCCTGATCCAACGCTTCGAGGAAGCACACCGATGTTCAAAATAACGGCAACCGCCGCTCGGCAGGTCCTAAGCGCGGCCGAGCAGGGTGGAACCGAGGGGCTGTCGCTGCGCCTCGCCGCCCATCAAAAACCGGATGGGTCCATCGACTACCGCATGGGCTTCGATGACGCCACCGAGGAAGATATTCGCATCGCGTCGGAAGGGATCGATATCGTCATGGCCCCCGAGTATGTCCCCCTGTTGGCCGAGGCGACCATGGATTTCGTGGAGATCGAGCCGGGGCAGTTCCACTTTATCTTTCTCAATCCCAAGGACGCCAACTATAGGCCGCCGGATGCAGGCTGATACTGCGTCAGGTACAAACTACGAATCACGCGAATCCGCGCGAAATGGTGGCGTAATTAAACCATTCAAGCGCCTCTTCCCAAGTGGTCACGTCATCTGCATCTTCCGGTCCGAAAAAGAACAAACTTTCCGTCCCCAAGGTCTTGTCAAAGGCACGATTGGGGAATAACCCGGCGTTACCCGGTCCGACGACTATACTACTCTTATATGATTTTTTCATTGAAGAAGTCCGTGTAACCGTGTGAAAATTC